>QFCS01004866.1_pt1 | contig 125072 bp, 108 predicted proteins | sample 3576561 | NCBI WGS metagenome assembly QFCS01 | reverse complement strand
GGGGGGGGGGGGGGGGGGGGGGGGGGGTCAGTAGACCGTGTATTTCAAGAGGCCTAGGGACCAGTTGACGCTGCGATTTTCCGTGTCGCGGGTCCAGGTCTGCTGCAGCGTGCCGGCGATGTCGGCGATGGTGGTGCGGGCGTCGAGTTCCTTGGTCAGGCCGTAGTCGCTGGGCGCCACCTTGGTGAGGTCGACGTCGTCGGCGATGACGATGGCGACGAGCACGTTCTCGCTCGGCCCTTCCGCCTCGAAATCGAAGCCGTAATAGTCGTCCGGGATGGTGAGCGTGGCATTGGCCGTCAGCGGCGTGATCTTGCGGGCCGATTCGTTCGGGAAGATCTGGGTCGCCTTGCCGTCCTTGTCGACGTCGTAGAGGATGAGGTGGCCGCCCGTCGTACTGGTGACGCTGATCTTGAAGACGTCGCCGCTCTTCAGGTAATCGGAGGAAAGCGCCACCTTGACGTCGCCGCTCTGCGCCTTGCCGAGGATATCGCCGACGGCATCCACCGGATCGGCGGCGACATAGGCGGTCTGCTGGGTGTTCTCGACCTTCACCTCCTCGACCTTGCCGTAATCGGGCGTCTGCTGCTGGGTGTCGCCGCCCGTCTGCGGCTGCTGGTATTGCTGGGCGGTGGCATCGGCCGTCGGCGTGGTGGCGCTGGCGCCGAGCAGGGCGTAGTTCACCTCGAGCTGCGGGTCGAGGCCCTGACACTGGGTTTGAGCCGCGCAATAGGTCTGCGACTGCTTCTTCACATATTCGAGCAGTTCGGCATTGGAGACGATGCCGTTGCCATTGCTGTCGCCCGCGGCAACCTCGTGGCCGTTCACGTAGGAAAGCGTGAAGACGCCGTGGCGGTCGTCCGGCGGCAGGCGCGTGTCGTCCCAGGCCACCTGGTAGGAGGACGCGGCGCTCCAGGCCTCCACGCCGTTCTCTTTGGCGATTTCGGGCTTGTCGACCACCGCGACGTCGATGCGCAGGCCGCGCGTCTTGACCGCTTCCGCCGGCTTGGCGAAGGGCCTCGGCAGGAAGCGTGCGCTTTCCAGCGCCTCGCCCACCTTGGTGGAGAGCGAGCGGGAGATGGTGCCCGAATGGCAGGCATCGATGACGACGGAGACGGCGCGGTCCTTGAGCTTGGCGAGCATCGCGTCGATCTCGTCGTCGAGGATGACATTCGTCCAGTCGCCGTCGCCGGCGGCGATGTCGAAGGTGGAGAGCGCCTCGTCGAGCCCATCCTCCTCGTCGCCGTTCTGGTCCTTCACCTGGAGGCCGTGGCCGGAGAAATAGAAGTAGACGCGGTCGCCCGGCTGGGTGCCGGCGACCAGCCATTCCTCGATGCTGGCGAGGATGGCGGCCCTGGTCGCGTCCTTGTCGCTGAGGATGCGGATATTCTCCGGGGCGAAGCCCTGCTTTTCCCTCAGCAGCTTCTCGATCAGCGGCACGTCGTTCTTCGGTCCCTCGAGGAACATCTTTTCCGGCAGCGTGGCATAGGTGCCGATGCCGACGAGAAGCGCCCGGTCGGCGGCGGCGGCGCCGGAAACGAGAAAGAGCGAGAGGAGAAGCGCGGCGGCGTGACGGATCATCAGAGCGTTTCCCGCGTGTAGAGGGGTTGGATGGCGACGCTCGCCTCCCTGCCGTCGAGCCGGGTCAGGAGCGCCTGCAGCAGGGTTTCGGAGGTCACATTCCTGTCGGCGAGCACCGCGCCGATCGCATCGACGGGTTCGCCGGTCCAGATCGTGATCAAGTGATCGGCACCGAAGGGTTTGACGACCTCGACATCCGTCAGCTTGAACTGCGAACTGGCGGTGCCGGCCGCCTGCATGTCGAGGAACTGCACCTCACCCGTATTGGCGAGGTTGAAGACAAGCATGTTGGGATAGCGGCCGGGCGGGGCGTCGAAGCGCAGGCGGTTTCCGGCGGCATAGATGTCCTTCACCGGCGTCAGCGAGACGGAGCCCGGATTCTGGCTGGCGAGCGCCTTCAGGAAATCGAGCAGGACATATTTGTCCACCACGGCCTGGATGCGGTCCGCCCCGACATTCTCCGCCGCCACGTCGCCGTTCGGCGTGTAGAAGACGCCGCTCGCCACGTCCCAGCGATAGGGCGTGCCGGTGCCGTCCGCATTCTTCGGCTTTTCCGCCGCGCCGTCGATCTCAAGCGCAATACTGCCCGTCCAGCCAAGGTCCTTAGCCGGCTTTATGATCTTCTGCGTTTCGGCTCCGGCGGTGCCGGCATCGCTGCTCGTGCCGCTCGTATCGGCGGCGGCAACGGGAATGCCGCGCGTCAGCGTCACGACGACCTCGCCCTCGGAACGGGCGACCTGCGGCATGAAATTCGGCACCTGCAAGGCTTCCGACCGGTTCTTCACGTTGGAGAAGATATAGTCTTCCAGCTCGATGCGGGTGATGAGGCCATTGCCGTCGCGGTCGGCGCTGCCTTCCACGGCGCGGGCGAAGCTCCAGCTCAGCGCGCCGCGCGGCTCGCCGTCGATGATGACCTCGGGCGTCGGCTGGCTTTCCAGCGAGGCGGCGAGCACCGTCACCTGCTTGAAATCGATCTCCTTGAGATTGGCCCCGGCCAGCGCCTCCTGCGAGGGCGGCGCGAGCTTGACGGTGACGGCCGGCGCCAGGCGGCTCTTGCCGGTGACGGACCGGCTCATGCCGCCGGAAAAGCAGCTGTCGGACACGAAGAGCACATGCACGCCCTTGCCTTCCGCCTCGCCGAACCAGGCGTTCATCTCGTTGTCGACGATGATCTCGTTTGCGGTTTCCTCATGGCGGTTGCGGTCGAAGCCCGGCAGCTGGAGAAATTCGTCGAGCCCGTCGGCCTCGTCGCCGGCGACGAGTTCGGGCATCTGCGCGCCGTGGCCGGCATAGGTGAAGATGATCGTATCGCCGGCCGCCGCCCCGGCCACCATGTCGGTCCAGGCCTTGCGGATATCGTCCTTGCGCGCCTCGGCATTGGTGAACTTGCGGACCGTGAAGCCGGCCGCGCTCATCGCGCGCGCGACGTCCTCGGCATCGCGCACCGCGCCGTCGAGGCTGACATCGTTGGGATACTGGTCGACCCCGACGACGAGCGCGTGGGTCTGCGCCGCAAGGGCCGGAAGCGGCGCAGCGGCAAGGCAAAGCGCCAGCGCGGTTGCGGCAAGGGAACGGCGCGACCGTCCCCGGACAGGGGAAACAGGCTCCAGCAGGCGGGACAGCGGGCGCATCATTCCACGTCCACTTCCACCCGGCGGTGCAGCTGGTTCAGCGTTTCCGTGTCATAGGCGCTGGCATCGTCCGGCTTGAAGGGCTGGTCCTCGCCCTTGCCTTCCACGGTGATCGTGCCGGCATAGCCGTTGCCGGCAAGGTAATCCTTCAACGTCTCGGCGCGAGCGACGGAAAGCTTGTAGTTGGCCTCTGCCGAACCGACGGGATCCGTGTGGCCGATCAGCGTGATCGCGGCGGGCTTGACCGTCTTCAGGCATTCGGCGAGGTCCTTTGCCGCCTCGATGCCCTCCGGCGTGAAATCCGCCGTGCCGAAGACGTAGCGCACCGGCGTCGACTTCTTCTTGATCTTCACCCCGCGGAAGGAGATCTTGCAGCCGCCGCGCATGGCAAGCTGCACGGGCCGCGGCGCGGCAAGGCGCATTTCGCTGGCAAGCCTGTCGAGGCGCAGGATGTATTGCTCGTCCGGCGCCATCCAGTCCGGCGTCATCGTCTCGTTCGAGCCGTCCTCAAGGGCCAGCTGGTAGAAGCGGGCGGCCTGCTCGTAGTCCTTGCGCTCGCGCGCCAGGTCCCCCAGCGCGTCCAGCACCTGCCACGGGCCACCATATTGACGCTGCAGATCTTCCAGCGCCTGCCGGTGATCGGCAAGCCGGCCGCCGTTGCCGACGGCGGTCGCGATGCGGTTGAAGGTGGTCAGCGCCGCGATGCGGCCGGTCAGAGCGCGCTCGTTGGCGCTGCAATTGGCCGTGCCGGCCGTTTCCGCAAGCGCCCGGGCCTTCTCCTCGTCCCCTGCATTGAGCGCCTCGACGACACCGGTAAAGGCCTCACAGGCCGCGGCGGCGGGCGCCGCCCCGGCCAGTACGAAGAGTGTCGCTGCAAGGGATCGCATCAGCATTGTCGGTCCAGCCCTCATGTCCTCATGGAAGAAATCGGCAGGGGCCGCTATGGCCCCTGCCCGTGTGTCACTTGATCTCGAAGGTCACCATCTGGACGCCGCTTGCCCCGTTGTCCTTCTCGGCCTGCTTGGCGAGGTTGACGGCAAGGCCGCGCGTCAGCGGCTGCTTCGAGCCTGCGGCCAGTTCCTTAGCCTTCTCGGCCGTCAGCTTCTGGTCGCCGAGGCCGCCGGCGCGGCAATAGGCGATCATCGTTTCGCCGGGAGAGGGCGAATCGAAGGTCAGGTTGCCCGTGCCCGGCTGCGGGATCAGGCGGCGTTCGCCGGCATTCAGCGTCGTGCTGCCGATCATCACGTCGGGGATGATCTCCACGTTACCGGTGTCCTCCACATACATCACCTGCAGCTCGCAGGCATGGTTGGTGCTCAGCTCGAAGGCAAGGTAATCGCCGACCTTCGCGCTTGTCGAGGGCACATGCACGGCAAGCTTCACCTTGCTTTCCTGCGCCTTGTCGTCCTGCTTGTAGGGCGGGACGTAGGCCTTCTCCTCGGGCTTGGCATACTGGTCGCCGCCCGAAGCCTGGTCGGCCGGCTTCTGCTGGTAGTCGGTCGCCGCCTGTTCCTGCTTCTGTTCGGGCTTCTGCTCCGGCTGCTGGTAGCCCGAATTGTCGGCCGAATACTGGCTGGCACTACCCTCCGGATTGACGCCGCGCTTCAGGGGCTCGAGCTGGAGAAGCGGCTGGAGCATGAAGGCATATTGCTCCTCGACCTCGACACGCGGGATCGTCGCGCCCGATTCGAGCGTCGCCACCCAGTCGATGCCGATGCGCAGCGCGTTGACGTCGGTGAGGCGGCGGATGTCGGAGGCGAATTCCTCCGGCGTCATGTCGAACTCGGCGGCAAGCTGCTCGAAGTTCAGCTCGTCCTCGTACTTGTCGGCGAAGTAGGTGAAGATCTCCGCGCCGCCGGGGGCCTTCAGGCTGGTCTTGCCGCCGCCGGCCGTGGCTTCCGTGATGCCGAGGCGGTCGAGCGCGGCGACGAAGCGGTCCGTGTCGCGCTTGTAGACCTCGTTCAGCTCCTCCTGCGGCACATAGACGGCGAGCAGCTCGTCCTGCTGGTCCTTGGAGAACAGCGTCGAGGTCTCGATATGCTCGCGGATCTGGTCGCGCTTGGACAGGATGCCGTCGAAGTGGCAGTCGAAGCACGAGCGGGCATTGATGATCTCGACGCCCTTGCCGATCGGCCGCTTGCGGAAGGAGACGATCGCCGTCGGGCCGATATCGAGCTGGTCGCCCTTGTCGGTCGACAGGTAATAGCCCTGCATACCGTTCGGAAGCGAGAAGATCATTTCGCCGCCGTCATGGTCGAAGGCTTCGAGGCCGGCCTTGAGGCGCACGCCCTCCGGTCCTGCCGGGAAGCGCTTGAGCACCTGCTTGCCGACGTCGCCGGCAAAGTCGTAGGACTTCCAGTAGTAGCCGCCGAAGGGCATGTCGTGCCGTTCCAGCATGCGGTTGTGGTCGGAGACGCCGGAGGAGCCGTCGGCAAAGCCGGCGCGCACGATGCGGCGACGCTCGATATTCTGCTCGACGGGCACGCCGAAACGCTTCTCCAGCTCGGAAATGTTCGTCGGCAGCTTCATGAGGCGGTTATAGACCTTCGGCCTTGCGCCGTTGCTCATGAACCAGTCGACGCGCATGATCGGAAGCTGCGTCTGCGTCGCCTTGGCGAGCGAGTGAAGCTGGGCGTCGCTCGCCGGGTCGACGCCGTAGAAATACTCGTTGATCAGGAAATCGTAGTCCTCCTGGCTCCATTCGAGATCGCGCAGGTCGACGCGCACGAGCAGGCCGTCGGAGCCGTCCACCTCTTCCGGAAGCACCAGTTCCGGCCCGTAGGACAGCGAGTTGAGCAGCTTCTTGAAACCGCCCGCCAGTACCCGCATGCGCTTCAGGAAGGTTTCGTGGCTCTCGCAGCTCATCATGCCGTTGTACTGGTCGCGATAGCTGAAGTAGCGCATGAAGGGCTGGTCGTGCTCGTCGACCTTGGAAATATCGCGCAGCGCCAGTTCGACGAAGTCGAGATATTTCAGCATCGGCCGTGAGCGTTCGGTCTTCGTCGCGGACACGGCCGTCGGGATGGCATCCTTGTTCAGCGAGTTGATCCAGCTCGCAAGGCTCTGCACCTCGGCATCGTCGGGGCGCTTGCCGAGCGGCATGCGGCCGCTGGTGACGCTGGTATAGAGCAGCGACTTGGCGGCGTCGCCCGGCGTCACGAAGGCCGGGCTGGCGGCGATCGAGGCAAGATCGCCGGCCGGGAAGGAGCCCTGCGAGCTTTCGCCCGGGCCGTGGCAGTTGCGGCAATACTTGCCGATGAAAGCGTCGGCCGCCGAAGCGAACTCGGCGCTGCCGCCGCCGACGGCAAGCGCAGTCTCGGCGGTCGCCTCGCTGCAGACCGGCGTCGGGCTGGTCTCCACCGGCGTCACCTTCACCTCGCGGTCGGCGAGGAAGGCGTACATCGCCTGCTTGTCCTCGTCCGACAGCGTCGACAGGCCTTGCGCGATGCGGCGCATGACCGGATCGGAAAGCGGCGAGCCGGAGAGCTTCTTGCCCTCGTCGACCAGGCCCTTGGTGAAGACCTCGTGCGAGGCAAGGCCGCTCATGCGCGCCTTGGTGATATCGGGCGCGACGGCGCCCGTCAGGCCCTTCTCGCCCTCATAGGCGCGGGCAAGGTCGAGGCCGTAGGTGGTGGTGCGCGGGGTGTGGCAATCGCCGCAGCCCCCGACATTCTCCACCAGGTAGCGGCCGCGCTCTATCTGCGTCTCTTCGCGCGGCTGGTAGGCCGGCACGGTGAAATGGCTGCGCTTCCAGAGCGTGATCGTCGTCTGGCGGCTGAACGGGAAGGCGATCTCGTGCTCCTGCGAGGCGGCGTCGGATTGCGGCAGCGTCTCGATATAGGCCTTGATGTCGAGCACGTCCTCCGGCTTCATGCCGCCGTAGGACGTATAGGGCATGACCGGGTAGAGGTTGTCGCCATCCTTCTTGAGGCCGACCATGACGGCATTGAGGAAGTCCGCATTGGACCAGCCGCCGATGCCGTTCGGATGGGCGGAGATGTTCGGCGCGAAGAACTTGCCGATCGCCGTCTGCATCTCCATGCCGCCGGAAAGCAGCTCGATATTGTCGCCGGAACCATGGCAGGCGCCGCAGCCGGCGGCGCCGAACAAGAGCTTGCCGTTCTCGGCATTCGCCTTGTAGGTGCCGTAGGCATCGGGCGCGAACTGGTCGATCGCAAGCGCTCCGGTGGGACAGAACGCCGCCATGGCAAGGCCGAAGACAGCCGCAAGCCGGGCGCCCGGGCGGGAGAATGATGTCCTGAACATGCGCATGGCTTGTTCCTTTCGCTCCATGAGGCCGGCGCGCCGGCTGGAAATGCAATCCTTTGGGTCACAATCCCCAAAGGGAAACCGCTTAGCAGTTTCCCCGGAAACTGCCCTATCGAAATTCGAAACGCTCGAACTCGACGCGGCGCGGCGCCTTGCCGAGTTCCTTCAGTCCTTTTTCGATCGCCATCCGCAAGGGTGGCGGGCCGCAGAACCACAGATCGGCTTCCGCGGGGTTCATGCTCGTGCCGGCAACGAGCTTGGAGGCGTCGAAGCGACCGTCCGTCGCCGAATTGTGCAGCACGAAGTTGAAGTTCTCGAGCTTTTCGGCCTGCGCCCGGAACGTGTCGAGGCCGATCGCCTCGGCCCCGTCGCGCACGCAGTAGACCATGTGGATGTCCTGCCCCTCGTCGCCCTTCAGCCGGCTCGCCATGGCGAGGAACGGCGTGACGCCGATGCCGCCGGCCAGCCAGATCTGCTTCTTGCCGCCGCGCTTGTGGTTGAAATGACCGTAGCCGCCCTCGAGCGTCAGCGCGTCGCCGACCGCGACCGCCTCGCGCAGCGCCTTGGTGTAATCGCCGAGCGGCTTGATGGCGAAGCGCACGGACCCGTCGTCCTCGATGCCGGCAATGGTGAAGGGGTGCGGCTCGCGCAGGCCCGGCCGGTTGACGCGGAAGAAGCCGAACTGGCCGGGCATGGCCCTCAGCTTGCGGCCCGTCGGTCTCGCCGAAATGATCGTCGCCCCGTCGTGGCGCTCGACATTCACCACCTCGTATTTGCGCGTGCGCAGCCAGGGCAACAGCTGGGTATAGGCATAGCTGACGATGCCGAGGGCGGCGAAGAGGTTGAGATAGACCGCCAGCAGAACCGTGCCGTCATAGGGCCGCTTGATGAACATCTGGTGGAAGGCGACGAGCACGAAGAGCAGGCCGATGAAGCGGTGCGTGATGCGCCAGTACTGGTAGGGGATCTGGAAGCGCGTCTTGGGGATCACCTTCACCAGGCTGAGGACGAGCAGGAAGACGAAGCCGTAGAAGGCCCACTCGCCCGCCGTCTTGGCGAGCACGTTGAGGCCGCTCGTCACCGACAGGCCCTGGAAATCCGGCGCCACGAAATAGTGCACGAGGATGAGACAGAGCACCGCGATGCCGATCTTGCGATGGAACTGGTAGATGCGGTCGAGCCCGCCGAACAGCCGCTCGATGAAGGGCGGGCGCGTCGCCATGAACTGCGCGATTCCCATGGCGACGAAAGCCATGGAAGAGGCCATCAGGGAGAAGGTGGTTCCCGCATTGGTATGGCTGACGGCCGGCACGGCCAGCAGCCCGGCAAAAATGATCAAGATCGTCGCGACGATGGAACCCGCAGTCAACGTATGCCCCCACAAATTCAACTGGTCCGGTCGGAAATCCACGGGCATGCTGGCAAGGCCCATGACGTTCGTCAACCGCATTCCTCCTATCGACGGGCGGGCGCACGGCTTTATTCGGGATGGTTTATTAGGGAGGGGAAACGTCCGCAAAGAGCGCGGGGCGGATGCGCAAAGGGCGCCTTGCGGCGCCCTCTTCAGGTCGGTCTCACGGGGGCGGCTACTTGCCGAGCGCCTTGATATCCTCGCGCGCCCGGTCGGCGAGCGGATGGTCGGGATGGCGCGCGATGAACAGCTCCAGCGCCTCGCGCGTGCCCTTCGACTTCAGGTTTTCATATTCCGCCTGTACAGCCTTCTCGGGATCCGAAGGCCGCGCCATGATGCCGCCGGTGCCCGCGGGCGCTTCGCCGGCTGCCGCGAGCACAAGGCTCGCGCTCGCCACGATGGATATCCTTGCAAGCAATTTTAACCTCCGGTCGAATACCATTTGGTAATTGTCCGTTCTGATCCAGGGCTTCCATTTCATCACGACAAGCGTGCATGTTTCAAGCGACCACAGAATCGACCTGAATTGCGGTCTATCCAAGGCACACCAGACGGCATCCGGCATAGGAGGAGAATGCGACATGACAGGGACAGGCAAGACCACCAAGACGATCGGCAAGACCGGCATAGGGATCATCGACGGCGTTCTGTCGGGCACGGCCTGGTCGGGCGCGGTGACCTATGCGTTTCCGACGTCCTCGTCGGTCTACACCTATGCCGGCGAACCGGACAACGCCTTCGGCGCGATCTCCTCCATGCAGCAGACAGCCGCCCGCTTCGCCCTGGACGCGGCATTCGGCAATGCCGCCAACAACGGCTTTTCGGTCGAGGGTTTCACCCGCCTTTCCGTGTCGAAGGGGACGACCACGAGTTCCAACCTGCGCTTTGGCGAATCGAACGACCCACCGACGGCCTGGGCCTACTATCCCGGGGAAACCGACGGCGACGGCGACCTGTGGTTCGGCCGCGCCGAGGACTACCGCTCGCCCGTCGCGGGCAACTATGCCTGGGCGACCATGCTGCACGAGATCGGCCATGCGCTCGGCCTCAAGCACGGCCATGAGTCGGAGAACGGTTTCTCGGCCCTGCCCGCCAGCAAGGATTCGATGGAATATTCCATCATGACCTATCGCGCCGCGATAGGCGACTCGGCGAGCGACGGCTACAGGAACGGCGAATTCGACTATGCCCAATCCTACATGATGGCCGACATCGCCGCCCTGCAGCGCATGTACGGCGCCGACTTCACGACCAATTCCGGCAACACCGTCTACAAGTGGAAGCCGGGCAGCGGCGACACGCTCGTCAACGGCAAGGTCGCGATCGACGCGGGCGGCAACCGCATCTTCGCCACCATCTGGGACGGCGGCGGCAAGGACACCTACGACCTCTCCGCCTACAAGACCGGCGTCAGCGTCGATCTGCGCCCCGGCCAGCATTCGAAATTCAGCGACGCCCAGATCGCCCTGCTGAACTTCGAGACCGACGCCTATGCGCGCGGCAATATCTTCAACGCCCTCCTCTTCAAGGGCGATACGCGCTCGCTGATCGAGAACGCCAAGGGCGGCAGCGGAAGCGACGTCCTGCGCGGCAACCAGGCCAACAACACGCTGCAGGGCAATTCCGGCGCCGACAAGCTGTTCGGCATGCTCGGCAACGACAAGCTCGACGGCGGCAAGGGGAACGACACGCTCACCGGCGGCAAGGGCTATGACGACTTCGTCTTCAAGAAGGGCTACGGCCGCGACACGATCACCGACTTCAAGGACAATGTCGACGATATCGACCTGCGCTCCTACGATTTCTCCAGCGTCAAGAAGGTGCTGGCGAAGGCCGAGCAGGTCGGCAGCGACGTGCATATCGAGCTCGGCGGCAGCGACGTCCTGATCCTCAAGAAATTCGACCTCGACAATCTCGACAAGGGCGATTTCCTGCTCTGATTTCCAGCAAGAATCCGAGCACAGCACAGGCCGGAACCCAGGTTCCGGCCTTTTTCTGCCCCTGGCGTGGGGCATCGTCGCAGCCGTTATTGATATATCACCGCAATGGACAACCGTTCCGCGGCATGCCACGGTGTGATATATCAACAGGGTGCCCGACATGACGGAAAGCGCGGCCTCGCAAGCCCACCTCGCCTATCTTGCCCTTGAAGGGCTGATCGTCACGCTCAGGCTGAAGCCGGGTTCGCTCGTCACGGAACGCCAGCTCATAGAGCATGCCGGCCACGGCCGCACGCCGGTGCGCGAGGCGATCCAGAAGCTGGAATGGCAGGGCCTCATCGCCGTGCGCCCGCGCGCCGGCCTGCAGATCACGGCGATCCGCCCCGAGGACCACGCCGAGGTGATGGCGACGCGCCGCCTGCTCGAACCGCTTGCCGCCGATCTCGTCGCCCGCCATGCCGGAAGGGCGCATCGCGAACAGCTCGTTGCCTGCGCGCAGGCGATGACGGCCTGCTCGATCCATTCCGACATGGAAGGGTTCCTCGCCGCCGACAAGGCCTTCGACGAGATCATGGAGGCCGCCTGCCCAAACCGCTTCCTGACGGCCGCCCTCGCCCCGCTGCAGACCCATGCGCGCCGCCTCTGGTTCGCACGCGCCGACCACCGGCACATGGACCGCTCGGTGGACCTGCATGTGAAGGTCATCCGCGCCATCCGCAACGCCGACGGCCCGGCCGCCGCCGCGGCCATGGCGACCCTCGTCGACGACCTCACCGGCTGAAACGAAAAGGGCGACCCGAAGGCCGCCCGTCCGTGTTCAAGAGATCCGCGCTCAATCGACGAAAGCGCGCTCGATGACGAATTCGCCGGGCTTGTTGTTGGCGCCCTCGATGAGGCCCGCCTCTTCCAGGAGCGCCTTGGTTTCCTTCAGCATGGCCGAAGAGCCGCAGATCATGCCGCGGTCGACCGCCGGGTCGAAATGCGGCACGCCGAGATCGGAAAACATCTTGCCGTTGCGGATGAGGTCGGTGATGCGGCCCTGGAACGGGTAGTCCTCGCGCGTCACGGTCGCATAGTGGCGCAGCTTGTTGCCGACGACTTCCGCAAGGAACTCGTGATTGCGGATCTCCTCGACGAGGTCGAAGCCGTATTTCAGCTCGGCGACCTCGCGGCAGGTATGCGTCAGGATGACCTCGTCGAACTTCTCGTAGGTTTCCGGATCGCGGATGAGGCTGGCGAAGGGCGCGATGCCCGTGCCGGTCGAGAACATGTAGAGCCGCTTGCCCGGCGTCAGCGCGTCGAGCACCAGCGTGCCGGTCGGCTTCTTGCGCATCAGCACCGTGTCGCCCGGCTTGATCTGCTGGAGATGGGAGGTCAGCGGACCGTCCGGCACCTTGATCGAGAAGAATTCCAGTTCCTCGTCCCAGGAGGGGCTGGCGATCGAATAGGCGCGATAGACCGGCTTGTCGCCGACCATCAGGCCGATCATCGCGAACTCGCCGGAGCGGAAGCGGAAGCTCTCGGGACGCGTCATGCGGAAGCGGAACAGGCGATCCGTATAATGCTGCACGCTCGTCACCGTCTCGGCGAAAACGCCGGCGGGAATGGCGGAGGCCACAAAATCTTCGGTCTTGGCAGGTGCGTTCATTTCGGGATCGGTCCTGGCTTCGCGTCGAGAAAATTTGACGATAGGCAGATATTACATGTTGAGCAGCAAAGGAAGGTATTCCGTTCCAATGCGCCGATTGGCCGCGCAATAGTTTGCCGTTCGCGCCGATTTTGCGTGAAGCCGGCCATGCCGCCTTGATCTCGCGCAAGCCTGCAACGAAATTGCGGCTATTCGCCGGCCGGTCCTCGCCTCAGGCCCGCCGGCGCCAGCTGTAGGAACCGGCGTCCCCGGAAGGGCGCGCGGTCGGCTGGTAGTGGTTGTCGATGCCTGGCAGGCGGTTTTCCGCAAGCCGCTTCAGCGCCGTCGCATTGGTGACGGAGAAACTGTCGATGCCGCAGCGCAGCATCAGCGGGATCTGGTCGATCAGCACGTCGCCGACCGCCCTCACCTCGCCCGCAAAGCCGAGGCGCGCGCGCAGGAGCGAGGCGTGACTGAAGGCCCGCCCGTCGCTGAAGGCCGGGAAGGCGAGCGCCACCAGCGCGATGCGGTCGAGATGGCCTTCCAGCCTCTGCACGTCGTCGGCCGGGTTGACCAGCACGCCGAGGCCGGTCTCGTCGGTCTCGGCCACCTTCGCGAGGAAATCGCCAAGGCCGAGGATCGCCTTCTCGTTCGAGCCTGCCTTGGTCTCCTCGGTCTCGACCACCCAGGGATCGTCGGTCACGAAGCCGGCTTCGTTCCAGATTTTCGTCATCGTCGTTCTCCTCAGGCTGCCGCGGCGGTCTTGTCGCCGTAGAGCGCATCCTTGAACGGCTGCGGCCCGACGCGGCGATAGGCGGCGAGGAAGGTTTCCGCCGGCTCCAGGCGAAGGCCGAGATAGGTGTCGACGATCACCTCGATCGCGTCCGTCACCTTCTCCGGCTCGAAGCCGCGGCCGATGATCTCGCCGATCGACGTGTTCTCGTCGCCGGAACCGCCGAGCGTGATCTGGTAGAGTTCCTCGCCCTTCTTCTCCACGCCGAGCAGGCCGATATGGCCGACATGGTGATGGCCGCAGGCATTGATGCAGCCGGAGATTTTTATCTTCAGCTCGCCGATCTCGGCCTGGCGCTCCGGCGAACCGAAGCGGCTGGAGATCTCCTGCGCGACGGGAATAGAGCGGGCATTGGCCAGCGCACAGTAGTCCAGCCCGGGACAGGCGATGATATCGGTGATGAGGCCGGCGTTCGCCGTCTCAAGCCCGGCCGCGACGAGGCTGCGATAGACCGGCTCGAGGTCGGCCAGCGCCACATGCGGCAGGATCAGGTTCTGCTCGTGGCTGACGCGGATCTCGTCATAGGCATATTCCTGCGCGATGTCGGCGACGGCCTCCATCTGCGCATCCGTCGCGTCGCCCGGAATGCCGCCGATGGGCTTCAGCGAGATCGTCACGCTGGCATAGTCGGGGTGCTTGTGCGGATGAACGTTGTGCTGCACCCAGCGGGCGAAGTCGGCATCGGCCTTCTTCCACTGCGCAAGGCTCGCCCAGCCCTCGGCGCGGGCGGCAAGCGCCGGCGGCGCGAAATAGGCGGCGATGGCGGCGACGTCCTTTTCCGGCAGCTTCAGCTCGGAGTTCCGGAGGGCGGCGAACTCGACCTCCACCTGCCGCGCCAGTTCCTCCGCCCCCGTCTCGTGCACGAGGATCTTGATGCGCGCCTTGTACTTGTTGTCGCGCCGGCCGTGCAGGTTGTACACGCGCATGACCGCGGTCGTGTAGGACAAGAGGTCCTCTTCCGGCAGGAAGTCGCGGATCTTCTTGGCGACCATCGGCGTGCGGCCCTGCCCGCCGCCGACATAGACGGCAAAGCCGATCTCGCCCTTTTCGTTCTTCTTCAGGTGCAGGCCGATATCGTGCACCTGGATGGCCGCGCGGTCGCGCTCGGCGCCGGTAACGGCGATCTTGAACTTGCGCGGCAGGAAGGAGAATTCCGGATGGACGGAGGACCACTGGCGCAGGATTTCCGCATAGGGACGCGGATCGGCGACCTCATCGGCGGCGGCGCCGGCGAAATGGTCGGCCGTCACGTTGCGGATGCAGTTGCCGGAGGTTTGCAGCGCATGCATCTCCACCGTCGCGAGATCGGCGAGCGCATCCGGCACCTCGGACAGCTTCGGCCAGTTGTACTGGATGTTCTGGCGCGTGGTGAAATGGCCATAGCCGCGGTCGTACTTGCGCGCGATATGGGCGAGCATCCGCATCTGGCGCGCATTCAGCGTGCCGTAGGGAATGGCGACGCGCAGCATGTAGGCGTGAAGCTGCAGGTAGACGCCGTTCATCAGGCGCAGCGGCTTGAAGGCGTCCTCGGCGAGCTCCCCGGACAGGCGCCGGCCGACCTGGTCGCGGAACTGCTCCACCCGGCCGGAAACAAAAGCGTGGTCGAATTCGTCGTAGCGATACATGAAGCGTTCCTCAGGCGGCCGTTGCGGCCGTCGCGGTCAAGCCGGCATAGCCGGCGGCGTAGGCGATGGTCGGGCCGGCGGCGCGGATGCGCTCGCGCATGCGCAGCGGCCTGAGCACGCCGTCGACTTCCTCGACGTCGACGACATTGACGTCGACCACCTTGTTGTCGGCATAGGCCTGCCGGCCGGTCGCCTCAAGCGCGTCGACGGCCTCCTTGTGGCGCGCGACGAAGGCGGCCTGGAGCTGTTCGTTCCAGTTGCCGCTCGCATCCAGCCAGACGGAGATGCCGTCGGAAAGGCGGTTGGCTGTCAGAACCTTGTCGGCCATGTCATGCTCCCAATGCTGCTGTGGTGCGTACCGTCTCGCGGGCGGCGAGCGGTACGGAATGTTCGAAATTGGCGCCGGCGACGGCATCGCCGATGATCACCATGACGGGACCGGTCAGTTCGTCGCGATGTTCCAGGCCCGGCAGGTCCTTCAGTGTGCCGTGCAGCAGCCGCTTGTCGCGGCGGCTGGCATTTTCCACGACGGCGACCGTAGTCTCGGCCGGCAGGCCCGCTTCCATCAGCCGGGCGGCGACGGACGCGGCGACCGTGCGCCCCATATAGACGGCGACGGTGGCGCCGGAGATCGCAAGCCGCGCCCAGTCCGGCAGGACGGCGCCCGTCAGGTCGTGGCCGGTCGTGAAGACCAGCGAGGAGGCGACGCCGCGCAGCGTCAGAGGCAGTTCGAAATCGGCGGCCGCGGCGAAGGCCGAGGTAATGCCGGGCACGACCTCGTAGGTGATGCCCGCCCGGCGCAGCGCCGCCATCTCCTCGCCGGCGCGGCCATAGACCAGCGGATCGCCGGATTTCAGGCGCACGACGCGCTTTCCCGCCCTGCCGAGTTCGACCAAGAGGTCGTTGATCTCTTCCTGCGACTTGGAATGGCAGCCCTTGCGCTTGCCGACGGAAAGCCGCTCGGCATCGCGGCGCCCCATGTCGACGATGGCCTGCGGCACGAGCGCATCGAAGACGATGACGTCGGCTTCCATCATCACGCGCTGGGCGCGCAGCGTCAGGAGGTCTTCCGAGCCCGGGCCGGCGCCGACCAGCCAGACATGGCCGGCGGCGCGGCCCTGCAAGGTCAGCAGCGAATCGGCCGTCCGGGTCGCCAACTCGATATCGCCGTTGTTGACGGCATCGGCGACCGCACCCTGGAAGAAGCGGCGCCAGAAGACGCGGCGCGTCACGCCGCGCGGCAGGATACGGTCGACGGCCTCGCGGTAGCCGTTGGCAAGACTCGCGAGCCGGCCGAGCGAGGGCGAAAGAATCTGGTCGACCTGCGCGCGGATCATCTGCGCCAGGACGGGGCCCGCGCCCTCCGTGCCGATGGCGACGGCGACGGGCGCCCGGTTGACGAGCGCCGGCGTGAAGAAATCGCAATAGTCGGGCTGGTCGACGGCATTGACCGGGATGCGCAGCGCGCGGGCCGCGGTGGCGATGGCGCGGTCGGCGGCGGCCTCGCCCGTCGCGGCGAAGACGAGCGTCGCGTCGGCGATGGCCTCGCCGGAAAAGGGCGCGCGCACCAGCACAAGGCCGTTATCGGCGATGAAGCGGGCAAAATCGGCCTGCGGCGCCTCGGCGAGCACGACGATCCGCGCATCCGTGTTGGCGAGCAGGCGGGCCTTGGCGAACGCCTCGTCGCCCGCGCCCACGACAACGACCGTCCGGCCGCTGATGCGGAAGAACGCCGGGAATGTCGAAAGCTTCTGGTGCGCTGCTGTCATGGTCTGGTCCGGTTGAAGTGTGCGCACTATCGCGAAAAAAGGCCATAAATAAAAGAAACAGAAATTCCAATGGCCCGGGGGGCGCGTATTGTTTTGCTCGCACCTCCCGCATTTTGAGCATAAGTCACCGGCCGCCCTTGCCTGCCCACCGCGGGGGCCGGTAAGGAGGCTAATGTCACGCCAACGGGGATTCCCACCATGGACCAGTCCGCCCTCGCAAAGCGCCTCCTCGATGTCATCGAAGTCGATATCCTGCCGCTGACGCGCGCCGGCGTTGCCGCCGGCAACAAGGTCTTCGGCGCGGCGATCCTCAACAAGGCCGATCTGTCGCTGGTCATCGCCGAAACCAACAACGAGACGGAAAATCCGCTCTGGCACGGCGAGGTGCACACGCTGAAGCGCCTTTACGAGCGCGTCGAGAAGCCGGACACGAAGGATTACGTCTTCCTCTCGACGCACGAGCCCTGCTCCATGTGCCTTTCGGCCATCACCTGGGCCGGCTTCGACAATTTCTACTATTTCTTCAGCCATGAGGATTCGCGCGACAGCTTTGCCATCCCGCACGACCTGAAGATCCTGAAGGAGGTCTTCCGGCTCGATCCCGGCGGCTATGCGAAGACGAACGCCTTCTGGCATTCCGCCGCCGTCGCCGACCTCATCGCCACGTCCGACGAGGCCGCCAGGGCGGCCTTGCAGGCGCAGGACGCGCGGATCCGCGCCGCCTATGACGGACTTTCGGACGCCTACCAGTCCGGCAAGACCGGCAACAACATACCGCTCAACTGAGAACCGCGATGGAACCGAGCCGCGACATCGAACGCCTGATCGAGATCATGGAAGCCCTGCGCCAGCCCGAGACCGGCTGCCCCTGGGACGTCGTCCAGACCTTCGAGACGATCAAGCCCTATACGATCGAGGAGGCCTACGAGGTCGCCGACGCGATCGAGCGGAACGACATGGACGACCTGTGCGAGGAACTGGGCGACCTCCTCCTCCAGGTGGTCTTCCATGCCCGCATGGCCGAGGAGCAGGGCGAATTCGACTTCGGCAGCGTCGTCGAAGCCGTCACGCGCAAGATGATCCGCCGCCATCCGCACGTCTTCGCCCGTTCGGATGCCGACACGCCCGAGGCGGTGAAGCTGCAATGGGACGCGATCAAGCAGGCGGAGAAACGCGAGCGCAAGGAGCGCCGCGCCCGGCGCGGCCTGCCGGAGGATCCGCTGCGCGGCCATCTCGGCTCCGTGCAACGCTCCTTCCCGGCGCTCGTCGAGGCGCTGAAGCTCCAGGAGCGCGCCGCCAGGGTGGGCTTCGACTGGTCCGAGCCGGCGCCCATCCTCGACAAGATCGAGGAGGAGATCGGCGAACTGCGCGAGGCGCTGCGCAACGACGATCAAAAGGCCGTCGCCGACGAACTCGGCGATCTCATCTTCGCGCTGGTCAATATCGGCCGCCATGTCGGCGCCGACCCGGAAATGGCCCTGCGCGGCACGAACACCAAGTTTCGCAACCGCTTCTCGCATATCGAGGAGAGCCTTGCGGCGAACGGCGAAAGCCTCGAAGAGGCGACGCTGGAGCGGATGGAGGCGCTGTGGCAGGCGGCGAAGGGGATCGAGCGGCAGTTGGCGTAGGGGGCTGAAAGGCCCCTCATCCGCCTGCCGGCACCTTCTCCCCGCAAGCGGGGCGAAGGGGGTGTGGCACCGGTTTCCCTAAAAATGGGCGATGGTGGAACGACGGCGGTGCGTCTTGCCCCTTCTCCCCGCCTGCGGGGAGAAGGTCGCGGCAGCGGGATGAGGGGCAATCAGCCCGGCGCCCTTACCGCTCCCAATCCTCACGCGCCGCCTTCTGCCCGATGCCGAGCCGGCGGTCGAGTTCGGCGGCTTCCGTTTCGGTCAGCCGCAGTTCCAGCCGCACATTGCCGTCTTCCAGGTCCTCGCGCGCATCGACGATCGAATGGTCGTAGACCCAGGGCAGAAGCTGCAATTGCGTGACCGGCAGGACGACGTCGCGGTCGACCAGCACGCCCGACAGCCGCTGGTTGATATTGGAAAGCAGGCCGTCGACACCCTCGCCGGAAATGGCGGAGACGGCGATGACGTTCGGCTGGGTCTCGGCCTTCTGCACCAGCGCCTCGCGCGCCTCCGGCTCCAGCCGGTCGATCTTGTTCCAGACTTCGAGGATGCGCTCGGCGCCGTCCTTCTCGTCGATGCCGAGATCGGCGAGGATGCGCAGCACGTCCGAGGATTGCGCGCCGTTGTCTGGGTCAGACATGTCGCGCACATGCAGGATCAGGTCCGCCTCCAGCACCTCTTCCAGCGTCGCGCGGAAGGCGGCGACGAGGTGGGTCGGCAGGTCGGAGATGAAGCCCACGGTGTCGGACAGGATGACGGTGCGGCCCTGCGGCAGCTTCATGCGGCGCAGCGTCGGATCGAGCGTGGCGAAGAGCATGTCCTCGGCCAGAACCCCGGCCCCGGTGATGCGGTTGAACAGCGTCGACTTGCCGGCATTGGTGTAGCCGACGAGCGCAACGATCGGGTGCGGCACCTTCTTGCGCTTGGAGCGGTGCAACTGGCGGGTGCGGCGCACCTGCTCTAGCTCGCGCTCCAGCTTGACGATCTTGTCCTGCAGGAGCCGGCGGTCGGCCTCGATCTGCGTTTCGCCCGGGCCGCCCATGAAGCCCGCGCCGCCGCGCTGGCGCTCGAGGTGGGTCCAACTGCGCACCAGCCGGCCCTTCTGGTAGTTGAGATGGGCAAGCTCGACCTGCAGCGTGCCTTCCTTGGTGGAGGCGCGCCGGCCGAAGATCTCGAGGATGAGGCCCGTGCGGTCGATGACCTTGGCGCCCCATTCCTTTTCGAGGTTGCGCTGCTGCACCGGCGTCAGCGGATGGTCGACGATGACGAGGCCGGCATCGTGCTCGTCGAGCGCCGCCTTGATCTCCTCGATCTTGCCGGTGCCGAGCAACGTGCCGGGCTTCGGCTGGCTGACGGGCACGACGGCCGAATGGGCGACGGTGAGGTCGATGGCCCGCGCAAGGCCGACGGCCTCTTCCAGCCGCGCCTCGTCGGAACGCGTGGTCACCGTCGGATCGGGTTTTCCGCGTGCGGCCTTGAGGACCGGAACGATGACGACGGCGCGCATATCGTCCCGGTGCTTTTCAGCCTCCGGAACGATGGATTCCTTGGCTTTATCGGATTTTTTAATGGTCTTGGGTCCTGTCAGGAGCCGCTTTCCTCGGTCTCGAACATCTGCAACGGCTGGCCGGGCATGATGGTGGAGATCGCGTGCTTGTAGACGAGCTGCGAGTGACCGTCGCGACGGAGCAGCACGCAGAAATTGTCGAAGGAGGTGACAACCCCGGTCAGCTTGACCCCGTTGATGAGAAAGATCGTCAGGGAAATCTTTTGCTTGCGAACGGTATTAAGAAAAAGATCCTGCAGGTTCTGAGAACGTTCCGCCATCGCGCCGCTTCTTTCTGATTGCCGGCCCTTGAGACCGGTTGACTAAAATAATTGCCCCCAGGCCCGGCATAAACTCCCGGACCGTCGGTTTTGGTATCAAATCGCGGTCTTCTCCGCAACGGCGAAAAAGGCCTCGCGGATTTTCTGTGCGGTCATGCCGGGATGACCGTTGGCGATCGTCCGGCCGTCGATCGAAACGACCGGCAGGCAGATCGTCGTCGCCCCCGTCACGAAGACTTCGCGCGCCTCCAGCATCTCCGCGACGGAGAAACGGCGCTCCTCGACGGGAAGCCCGAGCCTTTCGGCGACATCCATCAGCGTCGTGCGGGTGATGCCGTTGAGGATGGCGTGGTCGGCCGGCCGCGTGACGAGCGTGCCGGCCCCATCGACGATCCACAGGTTCGTCGCGCCGCCCTCCGTCACATGGCCCTCGGCATCCACAAAAATCGCTTCCTGCGCGCCGGCTTCCTTCGCCTGCTGGCGGGCGAGAACGTTCGGCAGCAGGCCGACGGTCTTGATGTCCACCCGCCCCCAGCGATTGTCGGCGACGGTCACCGCCTTGACACCCGAGGCGTATTTGGCGGCGTTCACCGCCGGATCCAGGCTTTTCGCCGTGACGACGAGCGTCGGGCGCACCTCCGGCACGGGAAAGACATGGTCCCGCTTCGCAACGCCCCGCGTCACCTGAAGATAGACCATGCCGTCGCGCACGCGGTTGCGGCGCAGCACCTGCCGCAGGATGCCGACGAGCGCTGCGCGGGGCATCGGCGGGCGGATGCGGAGTTCGCCGAGCGAGCGGTCGAGCCGGTCGAGATGGCGCGAAAGATCGACGAGGAAACCCTGCCGGACCTGGCAGACCTCGTAGACCGCGTCGGCGAAGACGAAGCCGCGGTCGAGGATATGCACCGCCGCATCGGCATGGCGGACATAGCGGCCGTTGACATAGGCGATGCGCGACATGGGCGTTCCTGTTCAGAAATACTGGATGCTGACGCGGAAAAGCTGCTCGACATGGCGCACGGCCGCGGCGGCGGCGAACAGCACGACGCGGTCCTTCGCCTTGATCCGGGTGTTACCGTCCGGCCGGATCACCGTCTTGTCGCGGTAGATCGCGCCGATGCGGATGCCCGGCGGCAACTCGATCTCGCGCAGCGGCCGGCCGACCAGCGGCGAGGTCTCCAGCGCCTCCGCCTCGATCACCTCGGCCGACCCGCGCTGCACCGCATAGACCGCGCGGATGCGCCCCTTGCGGACGTGTTGCAGGATGCCGGAGATCGTCACCGCGCGCGGATTGATATGCGCGTCGATGCCGAGCGTCTTGGTGAAGTCCTGGTACATCGGGTCGTTGATCAGGACGAGGTTCTGCTTGCAGCCGAGCCGCTTGGCCATCACGCTGCCGAGAATGTTGATCTGGTCGTTGTTGGTCAGCGCGACGATCAGGTCGGCGTCCTGGATATCGGCCTGGAGCAGCATCTTCTGGTCGAGCGCCGAGCCGTGCAGCACGACGGCATTGCGCAGCTTGTCGGCGATCGCGACGGCCCGCTCGCGGTCGCTCTCGATGATCTTCAGCCGCGTCTTCGCCTGGTAGTCCTCGATGGCTTTCGCGACGAAATAGCCGATATTGCCGCCACCGGCGATGACGATGCGCGCGGCCTCCTGCTCCTCGTGGCCGAACAGCGCCAGCGTGCGCCGCACATGCTCCTTGTCGCAGACAACATAGGCGAGATCGCCCGAATGGAGCTGGTCGGTGGAATTGGGCACGAACAGCTTTCCGTTGGAAAAGATGCCGGTGACGGTGGCGTTGAGGTCGGGGAAAAGTTCGCTCAATTGCTTCAGCGGCGTCTCGACGACCGGGCAGTCCTCCATGCACTCGATCGCCACCATGACGATGCGGTCGTCGGCAAAGCGCACGACGTCGTTGGCGCCGGGGAAGGAGATGCGCCGGAGCACCATCTTGCCCACCTCGATTTCCGGCGAGATGGTGACGTCGATCGGCATGTCGTCGCGCGAATAGAGGTCGGAATATTCCGGCGCGAGATAGCTCTGGGAGCGGATGCGGGCGATCTTCGTCGGCACGTTGAACAGCGAATGGGCCACCTGGCAGGCGACCATGTTGATCTCGTCGAACAGCGTGACGGCGATCAGCATGTCGGCCTGGTCGGCGCCTGCCTTGGCCAGCACCTCCGGATGCGCGCCGTGGCCGACGACGCCGCTGACGTCGAGCGTCTCCGTGATGGCCGATATCAGCGAGGGCTGCGTGTCGATCACCGAAACGTCGTTGCCCTCTTCCGACAGCCGTTCCGCAATACCGTAGCCGACGCGGCCGGCGCCGCAGATGATGACTTTCATGCCGTAAATTCCCTCAAGCCGCCCGGCGCTTATACGCCAAGCGACTTCAGTTTGCGATGGAGCGCGGAGCGTTCCATGCCGACGAATTCGGCGGTGCGGGAAATGTTGCCGCCGAAGCGGTTGATCTGGGCGATGAGATAGTCGCGCTCGAACATCTCGCGCGCCTCGCGCAGCGGCAGCGTCATGATGTGCTGGTCGCCCTGCGTGGAGATCTTCGGCAGCATGTCGCCCACTTCCGTCGGCAGCATGTCGGCGCTGATCGGCGTGTCCGGGCCGTCGCTGCGGGCAAGGATCATCAGGCGTTCGATATTGTTGCGCAGCTGGCGGATGTTGCCCGGCCAGTCATGCGCCTGCAGCACGGCCAGCGCATCGTCGCCGATCTTGCGGGCGCGGATGCCCGCCTGCTCGCTGACCTGGCGCATGAACATGTCGACGAGGAAGGGGATGTCCTCGCGCCGCTCGGCCAGCGGCGGCACGCGCACGGGCACGACGGCGAGCCGGTGATAGAGGTCTTCCCGGAAACCGCCCTCGGCGATCAGGCTTTCCAGATTGTAGGCGGTGGAAGAGATGATGCGCACATCCACCTTGACCCGCTTGGAGCCGCCGACACGCTCGAACTGCTGGTCCACGAGCACGCGAAGAATCTTGTTCTGCGTCTCGCGCGGCATCTCGCCGATCTCGTCGAGATAGAGGATGCCGCCATGCGCCTCCTCCAGCGCGCCGGTCTTGCGCGGCTGGCCGGGCGTGCCCTCGGTGCCGAACAGCGCGATCTCCATGCGTTCCGGCGTGATCGCCGCGGCATTGAGCACCACGAAGGGGCCGTTCGCGCGGCTCGACTTGCGGTGGATCATGCGCGCCACAAGCTCCTTGCCGGAGCCGGAGGGGCCGAGGATCATGATTCGGCTGTTGGTCGGCGAGACCTTCTCGATGTTCTGGCGAAGCTGCGAGACGGCGACGGAGGTGCCGATCAGCTCCGCCGGATCGCCGGAGCGCTTCTTCAGTTCCGTCACCTCGCGGCGCAGCTTGGAATTCTCCAGCGCCCGCTCGGCGATGAGGATCAGGCGATCCGCCTTGAACGGCTTCTCGATGAAATCGTAGGCGCCACGGCGGATGGCCGAGACCGCCGTCTCGATATTGCCGTGGCCGGAGATCATCACGACAGGCAGGTCCGGATGGCGGCTCTTGATCTCGTCGAGCAGCGCCAGGCCGTCGAGCTTGCTGCCCTGCATCCAGATGTCGAGGAAGACGAGGCGCGGCACGCGGTCGCTGATCGCCGCGAGCGCGCTGTCGCTGTCATAGGCGGTGCGCGTCTCGTGCCCCTCGTCCGAAAGGATGCCGGAGACGATCTCGCGGATGTCCTCCTCGTCGTCCACCACAAGAATATCAGACGCCATGGCTCACTTCCTTGTTCTTCTCGTCCGCATCGACGGCCACCGTTTCCTCGTAGGGTAGGATCACGCGGATCATCGCCCCGTGGCCGTTGTCGAAATCCGCGGGGGCATCGTGCAGTTCAAGCTGCCCGCCGTGGTCCTCGATGATCTTCTTCACGATGGCGAGGCCAAGCCCCGTGCCCTTCTCGCGCATCGTCATGTAGGGTTCGAGGATCCGGTGCCGGTTCTCCGTCGGCAACCCCTTGCCGTTGTCGATGACGTCGACGACGAAGCGCCGCCCCGCATCGTCGGGCGTTGCGCGCACAAGGATCTTGCGCTCCTCGCGCGTCACTTCGGGCGGCAGCGCCTCGATCGCCTCCACCGCGTTCTTGATGAGATTGCCGAAGGCCTGGCCGAGCATTCGCGTGTCGAACAGCCCCAGGAGCGGCACCTCGCCGAGGTCCTTGCGGAAATCGACATGGGTATTGCCCATCTCGCGCAGGAACACCGCGTCCTTCAGGACATGGCGCAGGTCCGAACGCTCCTTCGTCGGCTTCGGCATGCGCGCGAAGGCGGAGAACTCGTCGACCATGCGCCCGATATCCTCGACCTGCCGCACGATCGTGTCCGTACACTGGTCGAAGACCGCGCGGTCCTCCGGGTCGATCTGCTTGCCGTAGCGGCGGCGGATGCGCTCGGCGGAAAGCTGGATCGGCGTCAGCGGGTTCTTGATCTCGTGCGCGATGCGCCGCGCCACGTCCGCCCAGGCGGTGGAGCGCTGCGCGATGACGAGATCGGTGATGTCGTCGATGGTGATGACGTAGGATTCCTTGGCGTCCTTCGCCTCCTCGCGCGTCACCTGCACGTTCAGCGTCCGCTCCTTGCCGCCGTGCATGATGTTGATCTGCTTGCGGTAATTGTTGCGGTGGCGGGTCGAGCCCTCGGCCAGAACCGCGGCAATCTCCGGCGCCACCTCCGTCAGCGGCTGGCCGATCAGGTCGTTGGCGTTGCGCCCGAGCAGGATTTCGGCGGAAAGGTTGGCGATGGTCATCCGCCCGTCCCCCTCCACGCCGATGACGGCCGCCGTCACGCCCGAAAGCACCGCCTCGATGAAGCGGCGACGGTGATCGACCTCGTCCTTGGCGTCGAGGATCTGCGCCTGCTGCGCGCGGATCTCGGCGATCATCTTGTTGAAGGTGCGCGAGAGGTTGCCGACGTCGCCGTCGACGGTGCGCACCGGCACGCTGACGTCGAGATTGCCCGAGGCGACGCTGTCGGCCGCGCCGATCAGCTGGCGGATCGGCCGCACGATGCGGTCGGCGACGGCGATCGCCGTCCAGATCGCGGCAAGCAGCACGATGAGCGCGAAGCCGAGATAGAGCACGCCGAAGGCGATCTGCAGCGTCGTGCGCCCGGCCTCCAGCGCCCGGTATTCCGCCGTGTTCTCCTCCATCAGCCGCATGGAGCGCATGACCTCGGGATCGACGGTGCGGATCGTGTAGAGGAAGGCGTTCGAAATGTTGTCGAGCTTGATGATGGCGCCGACGAGATTGGTCGTGCCCGGCGGGATCAGCGTCGGCTGGCCGGCGGCGGACGCCTTCAGCGCGTCCTCCGGCACGGCCGGCAGCGGGTTCTCGATCTGGATGTTGGCCTGCAGGATGGTCGACCCGTCGGCGCGCAGCAGGAAGGCGCCAAGCATGCCGCGCCCGCGCGCCTGCCGCGTCATCAGGTCGACGAAACCCGTGCGGTCGAGGCTGTAGAGCTGGCGGTTGCGGTCGAGGTCGTTCGCCATCGAGGCCGTCTGGCCCTGGAGATAGCTGGCATTCTCCAGCACATAGGCCTGCGCCACGTTGAGCGAGGAGCTGACGATCGACTGGGTGCGGATGGAGAACCAGCGGTCGAGGCCGACATCGAGCGTGATGGAGGCGAAGATGGCGACGAGCACGGCGGGCGTGATCGCGACGATGGAGAACAGCGCCACGATGCGCACATGCAGGCGGGCGGCGGCGCGGCCGCGGCGACGGGCGCGCAAGAGGCGCAGGATCTCGCGGCCGATCAGGAACATCAGGCCGACGATGAAGACCGCATTGATCGCCGCCGAGGCGATGACGACATTGGCCTCCGGCTTGATCGGCGTCAGGCCGAGCAGGATGAAGAGCGAGATCGTCGCGGCAACGAGGGCGCCGCCGGCCAGCACCAGGCCGGGCAAGGCGAAGGAGGCGCGCCGGTCGCCCGCTCCCTTTCCGTTCTCGCTCGAAAGCAGGCTCACGCCGTCCGTCATCTGCCGCATCGCTTCCCCGGCCGGGCATCCCGAAAGGGCGCCGGCGTTCTTCTCGTGTTTTCCGGAGTAGCGCCGACCGCATGGGGCGGCCGCATTCGCACCCGCATCCATGACGATCAGGCACGCAGGCCTATTCGGCCGCAAACCCCTCTGTTACCCTCAAGCAACAGATTGTGGCCAAAATGCAACGCCTCCTGCCGTCAAGTCAAGCAGAGCGCGAACTTCTGTACACAGACACACCCAGTTCGCGAATTTTCTTGCGCAGCGTGTTGCGGTTGAGGCCGAGCAGGTCGGCGGCCTTGATCTGGTTGCCGCGCGTAGCGGTCAGAGCGGCGAGGATCAGCGGATATTCCACCTCGGCGAGCACGCGCTCGTAGAGCCCGGCCGGCGGCAGGCCGTCGCCGAAGCCCGCGAAATACTGCCGCATGTTCTCCTCCACCGCCTGGGAGATGGAGAGCGAACCGCTGCGCACCACGGTCTTCTCGATCGGGCTGTCGGGGATATCGGCGCGCAGTTCCGTCTCGATGATCTCGCGGGTGATGATATCCTGGGGATAGAGCGCGGTGAGCCGACGCACGACATTTTCGAGCTCGCGCACATTGCCCGGCCAGGGATGCGCTTTCATCAGTTCCAGCGCCTCCTGGTCGAAGCGTTTGGCGTCGAGCCCTTCCTTCTCCGCCTGCTGCACGAAATGGCGCACGAGGTCCGGAATGTCCTCCGCCCGGTCGCGCAGCGGCGGCAGGCGCAGCGGCACGACGTTAAGGCGATAGTAGAGGTCTTCCCGGAAAAGCCCTTGATTTATCGACTGTTTCAAGTCCTTGTTGGTCGCCGCTACGATGCGCACATCGGTGCGGATCGGCGTGCGCCCGCCGACCGTGGTGTATTCGCCCTGCTGGAGCACGCGCAGGAGGCGGGTCTGGGCATCCATCGGCATGTCGCCGATCTCGTCGAGGAACAGCGTGCCGCCCTCGGCCTGCTCGAAGCGGCCGGTCGAGCGGTTCTGCGCGCCGGTGAAGGCGCCCTTCTCGTGGCCGAACAGTTCCGATTCGATGAGGTCGCGCGGGATCGCCGCCATGTTGATGGCGACGAAGGGGCCGTTGCGGCGCTTGCCGTAGTCGTGCAGCGCGCGGGCGACCAACTCCTTGCCGGTGCCCGATTCGCCGGTGATCATCAGCGTCAGGTCCGTCTGCATCAGCCGGGCGAGCACACGGTAGATCTCCTGCATCGCCGCCGAGCGGCCGACGAGCGGCATGCCGTCCTGCGTGTCGTCGTCGAGCCGTGCGGGCTTGCGCTTCGGCTCGGACAGCGCCCGGCCGATGATGGCGATCAGCTCGGTAAGGTCGAAGGGTTTCGGCAGATAGTCGTAGGCGCCCTTCTCCGAGGCCTTGATCGCTGTCATGAAGGTGTTCTGCGCGCTCATGACGAGCACCGGCAGGTCCGGCCGCGCCTTCTTGATGCGCGGCAGGAGGTCGAAGGCATTCTCGTCCGGCATCACCACGTCGGTGACGACGATATCGCCCTCGCCGGCGGCGATCCAGCGCCACAGGGTCGCCGCATTGGAGGTGATGCGCACGTCATAGCCCGCGCGGCTGAGAGCCTGGTTGAGAACCGTGCGGATCGCGGCATCGTCATCGGCAACGAGGACTGTGGCGCCTGTCATCAATCATGTCCTTTGGTCTTGGGAAAGTCGTCGTCTTCGCTGACGCCGCGGGAGGCCGGCATCAGCACGCGGAAGGTGGTCCGGGAGCCCTGGCTGTCGCATTCGACGATGCCGCCATGCCCGCCGATGATCTTGGCGACCAGCGCGAGGCCGAGGCCCGAGCCGTTGGTCTTGGTGGTGATGAAGGGGTCGAAGAGATGCGGCAGGAGGTCCGCCGGCACGCCCGGCCCGTTGTCGTGCACGCAGAATTCGAGCGGCAGCGAGATTTTTTCCCGCGTGCCGGCGACGGAGAGGCGGATGCCGGGGCGATAGGCGGTCGTCAGCAGGATCTCGCCGTCCGGCCGGTCGCCGATCGCCTCGGAAGCGTTCTTGATGAGGTTGAGGAACACCTGTACCAGTTGGTCGCGATTGGCGAAGACCGGCGGCAGCGACGGGTCGTAGAGCTCGGATATCTTGATGTTGCGCGCGAACCCCGCCTTGGCGACGATCTTCACATGGTCGAGCACGGAATGGATGTTGAGCGGCACGCGGTCCACCGGCCGCTCGTCGGAAAACACCTCCATGCGATCGACCAGCGAGACGATACGGTCCGTCTCGTCGCAGATGAGCCGCGTCAGCGCCCGGTCCTCGTCGCTGACGGAGGTTTCCAGAAGCTGCGCGGCGCCGCGAATGCCCGATAGCGGGTTCTTGATCTCGTGCGCCAGCATGGAGGCGAGCCCCGTCACCGAGCGCGCCGCGCCGCGATGCGTCAGCTGCCGGTCGATCTTGTCCGCCATCGAGCGCTCCTGGATGACGACCACCACCGAGCCCGGTTCGGTCGTCACCGGCGCGACATAGATGTCGACGAGCTTTTCCGCGCCGAGCCGCGGCGAAGAGAGATCGACGCGATATTCGCTGACCGGGGCTTTGCGCTCGCGCACCTGGTCGATCAGCGTCAAGAGCGGGCTGCCGAAGGGAATGAAGGTGGAAATGTCGTGGCGGGCGAGATAGCCGGCGCTCGCGCCGAAGAAGGATTCCGCCTCCCAGTTGGCAAAGGCGATAAGCCCGCCCGCATCGACGAGGATCACCGGGTTCTGGATGGCGTGGAGCACAGCGAGCGCCAGGTCCGGCGCCTTCGCGGCATTGGGATCGGCCGGCTTGCCCGTCATGCCGCTTCTCCGAATGCCGGTGCCGCGCCGGCGAGCAGCGCCTCGGCCAGCCGGCCGGCGACGAAATCGCTGTCGCGCGCCGTCATGAGTTCGGCCTTGGCCGGCCCGGTGAAGCCGGGGGCGAAGCGCTCCAGATACCAGCCGAGATGTTTTCGCGCATGGCGCAGCCCCGCCTCCACGCCGTAGAAATCGAGCATCATGCGATAGTGCTCCACAGCGAGCGCCGCGACCTCCGCCGTCGAGGGATGCGCGCAGGCGCCGGCCAGCACCGCCGGATGCCACGGCCGGCCCTGCGCCGAGCGCCCGACCATTACCGCATCCGCGCCGGAACGCCGCAGGATTTCCTGCGCATCCTCCGCCGTGTCGACATCGCCATTGGCCACCAGCGGAATGGAGAGCACATCGCGCACCGCGCGGATCGCGTCCCAGTCGGCCCTGCCCTCGTAGAACTGCATGCGCGTGCGCCCGTGCACGGTGATCATCGCCGCGCCCGCCACCTCGGCGCGGGCCGCGATGAGCGGTGCGTTGATCGAGCCGTGATCCCAGCCGAGCCGCATCTTCACCGTCACCGGCACCTTTACCGCCTTGACGGTCGCCTCGATCAGGCCGAGCGCGTGATCGGGATCGCGCATCAGCGCCGAGCCGGAATAGCCGCCGATCACCTTCTTGGCGGGGCAGCCCATATTGATGTCGATGATGTCGGCGCCCTCGCCTTCGGCGATCCTCGCCGCCTCGGCCATCCAGTGCGCCTCGCGGCCGGCAAGCTGCACCATGTGGGGCGCGATGCCGCAATTGCGGATGCGCGACCAGCTCTCCCGCGCGTTCAGCGCCAGTTCCCGGCTCGCCACCATCTCCGTGACCACCAGTCCCGCGCCAAAACGCCAGGCAAGATCGCGGAACGGCAGGTCCGTGACGCCGGACATCGGCGCCAGGACAACCCGGTTGCGAAGGCTCCGGCCGCCGACATCGAGCGGCGCTGACAGGGAGGGGATCGTCAAATGCTCATCTTTCAAGCAGGTCATGTCTGTGCACTATTTTTAGCCATTGTTGTCGTTCTTGCCAAGCCGCAATCACGCACCGCCGCAATTTTCCAAAGGATGCTGGAATTGCGCCGGCCTTCCGGCTAAACCACCCCAAAACGCTTTGAGCCGGGAGGTGTGAGACCGAAATGCAGGCGGAAAACGCGCTATCCTGCGGTGTGGTGATCGTTGCCGCCGGGCGAGGCGAACGGGCCGGCAGCCATGCCGACGGCCCCAAGCAGTACCGCCGCATCGGCGGAAGGCCGGTCATCTCCCACACGCTCGATCTCTTTGTCAATTGGCCGCATGCCCGGCATATCGTGGTGGTGATACATCCCGATGACGCGGCGCTGTTCGAAACGGCCCGCGCCGCCGCCCTTCCCGCCGGGGACCGCCTCACCGTCGTCCACGGCGGCCCGACGCGCCAGCAGTCCGTGCTGGCCGGCCTGGAGGCCCTTCCGGCCGACGCTGTCAGCCACGTCCTCATCCAGGATGCCGTGCGCCCCTTCGTCGAACCCGCGATCCTGGAGCGCACCCTCGCCGCCTTCCACCACGGCGCCCGTGCCGTCCTGCCGGCCGTTGCCGTCGCCGACACGCTGAAGCGGGCGGACGCCAACGGCAATGTCGCCGAGACCGTGTCGCGCTCCGGCCTCTTCGCCGCCCAGACGCCGCAATCCTTTCACCTCGCCACCATCCTGGAGGCCCACCGCCGCGCGAGCGCTTCCGGCCGCACGGATTTCACCGACGACGCCTCGATCGCCGAATGGGCAGGCGTTCGCGTGCATCTCGTCGAGGGCGGTGCCGGCAACGTCAAGCTCACCCTGCAGAAGGATATCGCCATGGCCGACCAGCGGCTTTCCCACGGCCTGCCGGACGTTCGCACCGGCAACGGCTATGACGTGCACCAGCTCGTCGAAGGCGACGGCGTCACGCTCTGCGGCCTCTTCATTCCGCACGACCAGAAGCTCTCCGGCCATTCCGACGCCGACGTCGCGCTGCATGCGCTGACGGACGCGCTGCTCGCCACCTGCGGGGCCGGCGATATCGGCGATCATTTCCCGCCCTCCGATCCGCAATGGAAGGGCGCGGCCTCGCGCATATTCCTCGAACATGCCGCCGGCATCGTGCGCGCCAAGGGCGGCACGATCATGAATGCCGACGTCTCGCTGATCGCCGAGGCGCCGAAGGTCGGCCCGCACCGCGAGGCGATGCGCCGCAACCTTGCCGACTTCCTCGGAATCTCCATCGACCGCTGCTCGGTGAAGGCGACGACGAACGAGAAGATCGGCTTCATCGGCCGCCGCGAGGGCATCGCCGCCATCGCCACCGCCACCGTCGTCTACGGAGGAACCGACGCATGAGCCTCTGGCCGAAGGACATCGAAGAGGCCGCGCGAAAAATCGTCGCCGATTTCACGGAACGGGGCCTGCTGATCGCCACCGCCGAATCCTGCACCGCCGGCCTTATCGCCGGCGCGATCACCGAGATATCGGGCTCGTCGAGCGTCTTCGACCGCGGCTTCGTGACCTATTCCAACGAGGCCAAGCGCGAGATGATCGGCGTTGCCAACGCGACGCTGAAGGCACACGGCGCCGTCTCCCGCCCGACCGCCATCGAGATGGCCGAGGGCGCCATCGGCAATTCCGGCGCGAACATTTCGGTCGCGGTCACCGGCATTGCCGGCCCCGGCGGCGGAACGGACGAAAAGCCCGTCGGTCTCGTCCACCTCGCCGCCGCCCGCAGGGGGCATGAAACGCTGCACCGGGAAATGCGCTACGGCGACATCGGCCGCAGCGCGGTGCGGCTTGCGACCGTGCGCACCGCGCTTGAAATGCTGATCGAGATCGCCACGACGGAATGATCTATTTCGTCGCGCAGAGGCCGGTGACGTCGAGCAAGGCGTCCATATTGGCGTTCACGTCGTCCTGCTCCCACCAGGGAATGCCCGTCGCCAGATACTCCTTGACCATCCAGGCATCGTTCGTCTCATGCTCACGACGAACGGCATCCTTATACTCCTGGCCGGCGCGTTTCTCCGCCATGCATTTGGCATAAGCGTCGTTCGCAAGCACGCGGCTGGCATACATGCCCTCGAAATCTCCCGTGCTCCCGGCCGTGCCGGTCTCGATGTCGGCGACGCGCGCCGCCTGCTCACGGGAAATGTCGAGATCGAGTGTCTCGATATAGACCCGTCGTCCCCAGTCCATTTCCTTGTTCGCCGGGTCCGTCGGCGCGATCTCATAGATTCTGCTGAGCAATTTTGCGCCAGCCATGGTCTCGGAGACAAGGGCGACCGTGGTGAGCCTGTAGGTCAGCTTTCTGACTTCGGCCTTTTTCGCAAGCCGCCCCACCGGTTCGTATTCGCGCGTAACCGTCGCCGTTTCGCCGACCGGCACGGCCCTGATATCGGGTGTCACCGTCTCCTTCCCGTTGAGAAAAAGATACATGTTGGCGACGCGGCCGGGCGGGAAATCCTGGTCGCTATAAAGAAGCGACTGCGGATAGGAACCGGGATTGCGCGAATGCGTGCTGACTTTCAGTCCTTCCGAAAGCCAGTAATTGCCGGCGATCGGGTGCTTTTCCGCATCGAGCAGCAGCACGTAGCTTCCCGGCTTGCGCAGGAGCGTGAGGTCCGGCTCGGCGGATGCGCCATGGGCCGCCAATATCGAAGACGCCAGTAGAAAACCGCGCAAACGTCCCATCGCCCGCCTCCCGGCCGTTGACCTTCGGGTGAATGACGGATGACCGTTGCTTTTTGTTCAGTTGCCGTAGATCGCCGCGGCGCGTTTCTCGAAGGCCTCGGTGAACATGCGGAAGGCGCGGTCGAACATCGAGCCCATCAGCGCGCCGAGAATGCGGCTCTTGAACTCGTAGTCGATGAAGAAATGCACCGAGCAGCCGCCGTCGGGCAGCGCCTCGAAGCGCCAGCGATTGTCGAGATAGCGGAACGGGCCGTCGATATATTTGACGTCGATCGCCCGCTCGGCGGGGTTCAGCAGCACCTGCGTGGTGAAGGTCTCGCGGATCGCCTTGTAGCCGACGGTCATGTCGGCGACCAGAAGCTCCCTGCCGTCCCGCTCCTTGCGTGAGCGCACCGTCAGCCCTTCGCAGAGCGGCAGGAACTCCGGGTAGCGCTCGACATCGGCGACGAGGGCGTACATCTCTTCGGGCGTATGGGGAACCGGGCGGCGGGTTTCGAACTGAGGCATGGCCGAGAGCTAATATTGCCGCGCCAGGATGGCAAGTAGCCGGCGGTTCTGCGCCTTCGATTTCAACACGCAAACCGGCACATCCGGTCCATATGCCGCAAGCTTCTCCTCGATTTCCGGGCTCTCCGTCTTCTCGAAATTCCAGATATAGGCGAGGAATTCGCCGCTCAGCCGCTCCGGGCAGCCATCGGCCATTTCCGGGCGCGAGCGGCCGCGGAATTTCAGCCAGCGCGACAGCACGCCGTAAAGCGAGGCCCAGCGCGGCGGGCGAAGCCAGAGGACGAGATGGGTTCGCGGCAGGCGCACCGGCAGGGTGCCGGGGCTGGTGCCATCGATGATCCAGCGCTCCTGCGCCACGATCGCCTGCAGGCGCGCCAAAGCCTCTGCGCGCGGGCGCATCGTCCAGCCCGGCAGCCAGAAGATCTCGCGGTCCATAGAGATATAGGGAAGGTCCAGCCGCTCGCTCAGTTTTCGCGCCAGTGTCGACTTTCCGCTGCCCGAGCAACCCATGACCAGCACGCGCTCCGCCGTTCTCAGCCGTTCGGCCGCGTCCTCCATCGTGATCGAAACCGTCATCGCCATCCCCGAAACGAAAAACCCCGCCGTCGGGCAGGACGGCGGGGCTTAAAGGAAGGCGGCGGGAAAGTCTATTCCGCGGCGGCAAGAAGTTTGCGCTCGCGCGCCGCCCGAAGCCGGGCGAAATCGTCGCCGGCATGGTGCGAGGAGCGCGTCAGCGGGCTGGAGGAGACCATCAGGAAGCCCTTGCTGTAGGCGACGGTCTCGTAGGACTTGAACTCCTCCGGCGTCACGAAGCTCATGACGGCATGGTGCTTGCGCGTCGGCTGGAGATACTGGCCGATGGTGAGGAAATCGACATCGGCGGTGCGAAGGTCGTCCATCAGCTGGAGCACTTCGTTGCGCTCCTCGCCGAGGCCTACCATGATACCCGACTTGGTGAACATGGTCGGGTCGAGTTCCTTCACGCGCTGCAACAGGCGCACGGAGTGGAAGTAGCGCGCGCCGGGGCGGACCGTCAGGTAGTTGCCGGGCACGGTCTCCATATTGTGGTTGAAGACGTCGGGCTTGGCGGCGACGACGCGCTCCAATGCACCGGGTTTCTTGAGGAAGTCGGGCGTCAGGATCTCGATGGTCGTCGACGGGGAAGCGGCGCGGATCGCCCAGATCACCTTCTCGAAATGCTCGGCGCCGCCATCGGCGAGGTCGTCGCGGTCGACGGAGGTGATGACGACGTGGGAAAGGCCCATCTGCCTGACGGCCTTGGCGACGTTCTCGGGCTCTTCCATGTCGAGCGCGTTCGGCTTGCCTGTCGCCACGTTGCAGAAGGCGCAGGCGCGGGTACAGATCTCGCCCATGATCATGAAGGTGGCGTGCTTCTTGTCCCAGCACTCGCCGATGTTCGGGCAGCCTGCCTCCTCGCACACCGTCACCAGCTTGTGCGAGCGTACGAGTTCGCGCGTTTCCTGGTAGCCCTTGGAGACCGGCGCCTTGACGCGGATCCATTCCGGCTTGCGCAGCACCTCGGTGTCCGGCCGGTTGGCCTTTTCCGGGTGGCGCACCCGCTTGGCGTCGGGCGAGAGATTGGTGCGGTCGAGGATGGTGACCATGTCGTTTCCACTTTCTTGCGGGCGCCTTCGCGGGCCTTGTCCGAAACGAGCCGAGGCTGACTGTCAAACCTCGCCCCACCCCCGACGTCATCCTCGGCCTTGAGCCGAGGATCCATATCTCCAGCGCTTATGGATGGTCGGGTCAAGCCCGACCATGACGAAAGAGAGGTTCGCGGTATTTTTCTGCAGTGCGAGCCCGCCTCATGTGGAGGCGGGCTTTAGCACGTTCAAGCGTTCAGCGCACGCCCATAGGCGTCGAGCACGCTTTCCTTCAGCGTTTCGGAGATCGTCGGATGCGGGAAGATCGTGTGCATCAGCTCTTCCTCGGTCGTCTCGAGGTTCATGGCGATGACGAAGCCCTGGATGAGTTCCGTGACTTCCGCGCCGACGAGGTGGGCGCCGAGCAGTTCGCCGGTCTTCTTGTCGAAGATCGTCTTGACGAGGCCCTGGTCCTCGCCGAGCGCGATGGCCTTGCCGTTGGCGACGAAGGGGAAGCGGCCGACGCGGATGTCGCGGCCCTGTTCCTTCGCCTTGGCCTCCGTGAGGCCGACGGAGGCGACCTGCGGGTGGCAATAGGTGCAGCCGGGGATCTTCGCCTTGTCCATCGGGTGGACATTCGGCAGGCCGGCGATCTTCTCGATGCAGATGACGGCCTCGTGCTCGGCCTTGTGGGCGAGCATCGGGGGACCAGCGACATCGCCGATCGCGTAGATGCCGGGAACATTCGTCTTGCCGTAGCCGTCGATGGCGATGAAGCCGCGGTCGGTCTTCACGCCGATGGCTTCAAGGCCGATATTCTCGATATTGGCCTGCACGCCGACGGCGGAGATCATGCGGTCGGCGGTGATCTTCTCGACCTTGCCGTCCTTCATCTCGACATGGGCGGTGATCGAGTTGGCACCCTTCTCCACCTTGGCGACCTTGGCCTCCAGATGGATCTTCATGCCCTGCTTCTCGAACTGCTTCTTGGCGAGTGCGGAAATCTCCGCGTCCTCGACCGGCATCACCGTCTTCATCACCTCGACGACCGTCACGTCGACGCCGAGCGTGCGGTAGAAGGAGGCGAATTCGATGCCGATGGCGCCCGACCCCATGACGAGCAGCGATTTGGGCATTTCCTGCGGCTTCATCGCCTCGAAATAGGTCCAGATCAGCTTGCCGTCCGGTTCGATGCCGGGCAGCGCGCGCGGACGGGCGCCGGTAGCGATGACGATATGTTTTGCAGTGTAGGTGCCTTCCGGCAGGACATTCTTCGGCAGCGGCGCCTGCGGCTGCTGGATCGCCTTGGTCGTCTTGGAGACGACGATCTCGCCGGGCTTGGTGATCTTCGCCTCGCCCCAGATGATGTCGACCTTGTTCTTCTTCATCAGGAAGCCGACGCCGCCGTTCATGCGCTGGGCGATACCGCGCGAACGGGCGACGATGGCCGGAAGATCCGGCGTCACCTTGCCTTCGATCTTCACGCCGTAATCGCCCGGATGCTGGGCGTAGTGGAAGATCTCGGCCGAGCGCAGCAGCGCCTTGGTCGGGATGCAGCCCCAGTTGGAGCAGATGCCGGCGAGGTGCTCGCGCTCGACGATGGCCGTCTTCAGGCCCAACTGGGCGGCGCGGATGGCGGCGATGTAGCCGCCCGGACCCGAACCGATAACGATGACGTCGTAAGTCTGAGCCATGTCGTTTCCTGCCTTCTTCCTGGCGCGCGGATCGCCGCCGCCTGTTGTCTTTTTAAAGTCCGAGCATCATGCGCACGACAGGCTCCAGCCCGCGGCCGATGGCCCGTGTGTTCTCCGCATCGAGATGCACGCCGTCGAGCGGCGTCGTCCGCGCCACCGAACCCGCGTCGAAGAAGCCGCAGCCGGTCTCGTCCGCAAGGTCCGCATAAAGCGTCGCCAGCATTGCCGATTGCTCGACGCCGCCGGCGAACATGGCCGCAAAAGCGGTGTTCGCCGTCTCGCAGAGCGGCGGCGGCGAGATGATCAGCACCTCCGGCCCCTCCGTACCGCCGAACGACCAGGCGTGGCGACGCGTGAGCTCCACCAGTCGCTCCATGCCCTGCACGGCACCAAAGGCCGTCCCGCAGATCGTGGGCTTCATGTCGTTGGCGCCGAGGAACAGGATGACGAGGTCGATCGGGTCGTGGCTGTGCAGGATGGTCGGCAGGATGCGCGCGCCGTTGCGGTCGCAATCCGCCAGATGGTCGTCATAGGCGGTGGTGCGGCCGTTGAGGCCCTCCGCGATCACGGTGACGCCGGGTCCGAGGGCCTTGGCGAGCACGCTCGGCCAGCGATCCTCGAAGGCGTGCCGGTCGAGCGTTTCCGCGTCATAGCCCCAGGTGAGCGAGTCGCCGTAGCAGAGAACCGTCTTCATGGCCGCACCCCGCTATCAGACGAGCATCCCCATCGGGCTTTCGATGTAGCGCTTGAAGGCCCCGAGCAGTTCGGCGCCGAGCGCCCCGTCGACGCAGCGGTGGTCGGTGGAGAGCGTGACCGTCATCGCGTTGACGATGACCATCTGGCCCTTCTTGACCACGACCCGCTCCGTGCCCGCGCCGACCGCCAGGATCGTCGCTTGCGGCGGGTTGACGACGGCGGCGAAGTTCGAGACGCCCATCATGCCCATGTTGGAGACCGCAGTCGTGCCGCCCTGGTATTCCTCGGGCTTCAGCTTGCGTTCCTTGGCGCGCTTGCCGAGGTCCTTCATCTCGTTGGAGATGGCCGACAGGCTCTTCGTCTCCGCCTTGCGGATGATCGGCGTGATCAGGCCGCCCGGGATGGAGACGGCGACGCCGACATCCGCGTGCTTGTGCTTGACCATGTTCGTGTCGGTCCAGGAGACGTTGGCGTCCGGCACGTCGCGCAGCGCAAGCGCCATGGCCTTGATCACCATGTCGTTGACCGAGAGCTTGTAGGCCGGCTTGCCGTCCTTTTCCGGTGCGGAACCGTTGATCTGGGCGCGCAGCGCCAGCAGCGCATCCAGCTCCACGTCGACCGAGACGTAGAAATGCGGGATCGTCTGCTTGGATTCCTGCAGGCGCTTGGCGATCGTCTTGCGCATGCCGTCATGCGGCACGAGCTCGTAGGAGCCTTCGTCGAAGAGCTTGAGGACGGCATCCTCCGACATGCCCTTGGGCGCCGCGGCAGGAGCGGCCGAAGCGGCGGCAGCCGGGGCTGCGGCAGCGGGCTTGGCGCCGCCCGAGGCAAGCGCCTTCTCGACGTCGCTCTTGACCACGCGGCCGTGCGGGCCGGAGCCGGAAACCGCCGAGATGTCGATCCCGGCTTCCTTGGCGATACGGCGGGCGAGCGGCGAGGAGAAGAGGCCGTTGCCGACCCGCGGCGAGCTTGCGGCGGCCTGTTCCGGTGCGGAGGCTGCAGGCGTCGGAGCTGCCGCGGCGGCCGCCGGCTTTTCCGCTTCCTTCGGCGCTTCCGCCTTCGGGGCCGCACCGCCGCCGGCGGCGGCAGCGCTCACGTCTTCGCCATCGGCGGCCAGGATGGCGATCAGGCTGTTGACCTTCACGCCTTCCGTGCCGGCCGGAACGACGATCTTGGCGACAACGCCCTCGTCGACGGCTTCGACTTCCATCGTCGCCTTGTCGGTCTCGATCTCGGCGATGACGTCACCGGATTTCACGGTGTCGCCTTCCTTGACGAGCCACTTGGCAAGGTTGCCCTCTTCCATGGTGGGCGAGAGGGCGGGCATCGTAATATTAATGGGCATGGCTTACCTCTCCCTTGGCAGTGGCCTCGTCTAGCAACTCAAGTCTTTTGCCGCCTACCGACTTTCCCACAACGTCGGCGAGAAAGTAATTGAGAACAAAAAATGACACCGTAAACCACACGACTAACTGCAGCGCAGGCTGAAGCCATTGATTGTCGATTACAGAAAAGCCGATGAAGAGCCCCAGAAAACCGAGGAGAAAACCAACAATAAGGTTCCACACAACAACGGCCAGAGCGCTGGCCAGCGCCCATTTCCAATAAACCGACCAAGCGATTCCTCGCATTGAGTCCATAGCGACCATCGTCTGCCCCTTATTTGTAGCAGACGGTTTTGACCGCCTGGACGACTTCGCCGACATTCGGCAGCGCCAGCTTTTCGAGGTTCGCGGCATAGGGCATCGGAACGTCCTTGCCGGCGATCGTCAGGATCGGCGCGTCGAGATAGTCGAAGGCCTGCTGCATGACGCGGGTGGCGATCTCGGTGCCGACGGAGGACTGCGGATAGCCCTCTTCGACGACGACGAGGCGGCCGGTCTTCTTGACGGATTCGATGACGGTCGGCAGGTCCATCGGGCGGATGGTGCGAAGGTCGATCAGTTCGACGTCGATGCCGTCCTTCTCCAGTTCCGCAATCGCCTTCAGCGCATAGGTCATGCCGATGCCGAAGGAGACGACGGTGACGTCGCTGCCCTTCTTGTGAATGCGCGCCTTGCCGATCGGCAGCACGAAATCGTCCATCTTCGGCACTTCGAACTGCTGGCCGTAGAGGATTTCGTTCTCGAGGAAGATGACCGGGTTCGGGTCGCGGATGGCAGCCTTCAGCAGGCCCTTCGCATCGGCAGCCGTATAGGGCATGACGACCTTGAGGCCCGGAACGTGGCTGTACCAGGCGGCATAGCACTGCGAGTGCTGGGCGGCGACGCGCGCCGCAGCGCCGTTCGGGCCGCGGAAGACGATCGGCGCGCCCATCTGGCCGCCGGACATGTAGAGCGTCTTGGCGGCGGAGTTGATGATCTGGTCGATCGCCTGCATGGCGAAGTTGAAGGTCATGAACTCGACGATGGGCTTCAGCCCGGTCATGGCCGCGCCGACGCCGACGCCGGCAAAGCCGTGCTCGGTGATCGGCGTGTCGATGACGCGGCGGGCGCCGAATTCCTGCAGCAACCCTTGCGTGATCTTGTAGGCGCCCTGGTATTCGGCGACTTCCTCGCCCATGACGAAGACGTCCTCGTCGCGGCGCATTTCTTCCGCCATGGCGTCGCGCAGCGCTTCGCGCACCGTCGTCATCACCATTTCGGTGCCGGCCGGGATATCCGGATCGGCGGCGACTTCGCCCTTCGGCTGGGCCGGAACGGGTGCGGCGGCAGGCGCTGCCTCGGCGGCCTTGGGCGCTTCGGCCTCGGCCGGCTTGGCGGCGGCCTTCGGCGCGGCGACCGCATCGGCGCTCTCGCCGTCCTGCAGCAAGACGGCGATCGCCGTGTTCACCTTGACGCCCTCGGTGCCGGCGGCGATCAGGATCTTGCCGATCACGCCCTCGTCGACGGCCTCGACTTCCATCGTCGCCTTGTCGGTTTCGATTTCGGCGATCACGTCGCCGGACTTGACGGCATCACCCTCGTTCTTGACCCATTTGGAGAGCGTGCCCTCTTCCATGGTCGGAGACAGGGCGGGCATGAGAATCTCGATTGGCATTGGTGTCCCTCCCCGGATTACAGCAGGATGTCGGTGTAGAGTTCGGATGCATCCGGCTCCGGATCGGCCTGCGCGAAATCGGCGCTGTCGGCGACGATGTCACGGACGTCCTTGTCGATCTGCTTGAGATCGTCCTCGCTTGCCCAGTTGTTCTCCAGAAGGCGGGCGCGCACCTGCTCGATCGGGTCGTGCTCGGAACGCATCTTCTGCACTTCATCCTTCGAGCGATACTTCGCCGGGTCGGACATGGAGTGGCCGCGGTAGCGATAGGTCTGCATTTCGAGGATGATCGGGCCCTTGCCGGCGCGGCAATGCTCGACGGCCTCGTCGGCGGCGGCCTTGACGGCGCGCACATCCATGCCGTCGACCTGGAAGCCGGGGATGTTGAAGGAGGCGCCGCGCTGGGAGAAGTCCGTCTGGGCCGAGGCGCGCGAAACGGACGTGCCCATGGCGTAGCGGTTGTTCTCGATCACGTAGACGACCGGCAGCTTCCAGAGCGCCGCCATGTTGAAGCTCTCGTAGACCTGGCCCTGGTTGGCAGCGCCATCGCCGAAATAGGCGAGCGAGACATTGTCGTTGCCGCGGTAACGGTTGGCGAAGGCGAGGCCCGTGCCGAGCGAGACCTGCCCGCCGACGATGCCGTGGCCGCCGTAGAAATGCTTCTCCTTGGAGAACATGTGCATGGAGCCGCCCTTGCCCTTGGAAAGGCCGCCGCGGCGTCCGGTCAGTTCCGCCATCACGCCGCGCGGGCTCATGCCGCAAGCGAGCATGTGCCCGTGGTCACGGTAGCCGGTGATGACCTGGTCGCCTTCCTTCAGCGCCAGTTGCATGCCGACGACGACCGCTTCCTGGCCGATGTAAAGGTGACAGAAGCCGCCGATGAAGCCCATGCCGTAGAGCTGGCCGGCCTTCTCCTCGAAACGCCGGATCAGCAGCATCTCGCGATAGGCCTTGAGGTCGTCTTCCTTGGAGAATTCGGCAATCGTGCCGCCGGTGAAGTCTTTTTTCGCAGGCTTTGCCGCGGTCTTGCGGCTGGACGTGGACGCGGTTTTACGCGGAGCCATTCGTTCCTCCCTATGTTTGCCTCTTGGCGGAAACCATAGGGGAGAAATCCAGCCACAGCAATGCTATAAATGCATGGCTTATATTCTCGACAAGCCGCTGATTACTAAGGGATATTTACGATTAACTAGATTTCGGTTAATCGACTTTCTCAATGGAAAATCACGATTTCGTCGGCTCTGGACATGTTGAGATAGAAGCGCGCCTTCTCGTCGAGCATGTCCCGCTCGAGCGAGCCGTCGCTCATCAGGGCCACCTCTTTTTCCAGGATCTGACGCTGCCGCACGAGGACGTCCAGGCGCGCCTGACGCTCTACTCTCTGCCGTTCGAATTCCTCCATCCCTCTGAGGCCGAAATCGCCATGGACGGAATGATAGCCGAAGTAGGAGAGGAATGCGACTGTAATTACCGGCAGAGCCAGCCGGCCGAATTTCCGCTTCTTATGGTGTTTGGTCCACATGCAAGGCAGCCCCGATACGCAATACGCGTCCGACACTAGCGGCAAGCGGTTAACCGACCATTGACCATGATGGGCGGGCAAGGAAAAAACCGCATCCGCCGATGCGTTCAGCTTGATGACAAACTCGCTGCCAATACTCCGTCATCCTCGGCATCCTCGGACTTGACCCGAGGATCCATTCTTTTCAACGGTTTATGGATGGCCGGATCAAGCCCGACCATGACGAAGGAAAGGTTTGCGGACGTTGTCAGCGGCTTGGCCGCATCCGCCGACGCGGTCTTCATTTTCCTTGCGTGGCGGCGGTGCCGTCGTGCGCTCTGCCCCGGGGCGCACATCGAGCAGGAAGGCGCTCAGGCGTCGAGCATTTCCCGCACGGCCTCGGCGAGCTGTTTCAGCGAGAAGGGCTTCGGCAGGAAGCCGAACTTGGCGTCTGCCGGCAGGTTGCGGGCGAAAGCGTCCTCCGCATAGCCGGAAACGAAGATGAACTTGAGGTCCGGATAGGTCTTGCGCAACTCGCGCAGCAGCGACGGGCCGTCCATCTCCGGCATGACCACGTCGGAGACGACGATGTCGACGGCGCCGTCCAGCTCCTCCATGATATCGAGCGCCTCGACGCCGGAGCCGGCCTCGTGCACGGTATAGCCGCGCGTTTCCAGCATGCGCTTGCCGCCGCGGCGCACGGCCTCCTCGTCCTCGACGAGCAGCACCACGGCCGAGCCGCCGGTGAGATCGCGCGGCTCCTTGTCCGCCGCCGGTATCGCCGCTGCCGCCTGCTGGCCGCCGGCCTGCGGCAGAGCGCGCGTGTCGCCGGCCGCGTCTGCCGGCACCGCCTCTTCGATATGGCGCGGCATGAGGATGCGGAAGGTCGTGCCCCGGCCGACCTCGGAATCGAGGTAGATGTAGCCGCCGGACTGCTTGACGATGCCGTAGACCATGGAGAGGCCGAGGCCGGTGCCCTTGCCGACTTCCTTGGTGGTGAAGAAGGGCTCGAAGATCTTGTCGATGATCTCGGGCGGAATGCCCGTGCCCTGGTCGGCCACTTCCACCTCGACATAGTCGCCCGGCGGCAGGTCGCGCAGGTTGCGGGCCGCCGCCTCCTCGGCCTCCACATTGCGGGTGCGGAAGGTGATCGTGCCGCCCTCCGGCATGGCGTCGCGGGCGTTGACCGCAAGGTTGATCAGCACCTGCTCGAACTGGCCGAGATCGGTCTTCACCGACCAGAGGTCGCGGCCATATTCGACGTCGATCTTGACGTTCGTGCCGGTCATGCGGTCGACCAGCATGCGCAGGTCGCCGATGACGTCGGTGAGGTTGAGCACCGTCGGGCGCATCGTCTGCTTGCGCGAGAAGGCGAGAAGCTGGCGCACCAGCACGGCCGCCCGGTTGGCGTTGCGCTTGATCTCCATGAGATCGGCAAAACTCGCATCGGACGGGCGGGCGGACAGGAGCAGGTGGTCGGAGGAGAGCAGGATCGCCGTCAGCACGTTGTTGAAGTCGTGCGCGATGCCGCCGGCGAGCGTGCCGACCGCATTCATCTTCTGCGTCTGCGCCATCTGCGTCTCGAGCGCCTTCTGCTCGGTGATCTCGACGGCATAGACGATGGCCGCCTCTTCCGGCGCCTCGTCGCTCTGGTCGATGACGGCGTTCACATAGAAGCGGAAATGCCGGCCGTCATCGGCCGGGTGCAGCGAATCGAGCGGCGGGATGTCGCCCTGCCGGTCCTTCGCCGCGTCGAGCGCCGATTGCAGGCGCAGGCGGTCCGTCTCGTGCACGATGGTCTCGAGCTTGGCCCCGCGGTCGATATCGTCGCGCGAGACGACGCCCGAGAAGAGTTTGAGGAACGGCGCGTTGGTGCGCAGGATCCGGCCGTCGCCGTCGACGGAGGCGATCGCCATCGGCGTATTGTTGAAGAAGCGCGTGAAGCGCATGGAGGCGATCGAGGCGGACTGGTCGTTGGCGCCGCCCTCCTCGCGCGCCAGCACGATGGTGCGGCTTTCGCCCGGCGCCCCGTCGCGCGTCGTGGAGACGCGGTGCACGATGCGCACCGGAAGGCTCTGGCCGTTCGTCTTGCGCAGGTCGAGGTCGAGCCTTTCCGTGCGCTTCAGGCCGGGCTCGGCCTGCACGGACTGGATGAGCGCCAGCCCCTCGCCCGCCACCATCTCGGCGATCGACAGCGAGCCCGGATGGAACTTGGCAAGGTCGATGCCGAGCCATTCGGCGAGCGTCGCGTTCAGGTAGACGATCTCGCCCTTGCGGCCGGCGGAGAAGAAGCCGGCCGGCGCGTGGTCGAGATAGTCGATGGCGTTCTGCAATTCCTTGAAGAAGCGTTCCTGATCGTCGCGCTCGGAGGTGATGTTGGAGATCTGCCAGATGTAGAGCGGCTGCTTCGACTTGTCGCGGTTCGGCAGGATGCGCGCCTTGAGGCGATACCATTGCGCGCCGGAGCCGCCGGAAGCGGCCGGGTTGAGCGGCTTCTGGACGCGGAACTCCTCGGCTCCCTCCTTGCCCTCGTGCAGGCCGTTCGTCAGGCGATAGACGGCCTCGGTCGCATCGCGGTTGCGCGACAGCAAGGTTTCCAGCGTCTGCACCTCGGCGGCGCCGTTCGCCCCGGTCAGCGCGCCGTAGGCGGCATTGGCATAGACGATGCGGCCCTTGCGGTCGGTGACGACCGTGCCGTCGGGGTGGGTGTCGAGGAAGACGCGCGCCAGCTCGTCCGAGCGCGCCGCCTGCGGCATGACCTCGATGAAGCCGATGAGCGCGGAGACGACGAAGAAGATGCCGGCCATGGCGAGCACGCCGAGCACGCCGAGCACGAGTTCGTTGTCGAGCTGATTCTTGAAGACGATGAACGCCCCGGCCGAAGCCGCCAGCACGATCGCGAGCAGCACGACGCGCAGCGCCACCGCTGGCCGCACCCCGCGGTCCACGATCGGCACATTATCCCCGTCCGGCCGCTTCATCGTCGTCATCAATCCCTCGTCTGCAACGGTCCGGGCCTTGCGCTTGACCTCAACCCGATGCCAGAATCATGTTTATCCGCACGAAGGAAGCGCAAAAAGCCGTCGAGGGGAAGCAAGGCCGCGAATTCACAGGGAATATTCCCGGCCCAAACATCGCAATTTCCCTAACCTGCCATACTTACGCGACGATGACGACGGCAATACGCGCTGGACAACCGGTGCACCGCGCTTGTACGAGCCCCGGAAAAGCCGTCAAATGAGCCCATCGGCCCGAAAGGCCAAACTGCCGGTAAGGAGTGCGCGCGCCATGTTCCAGGAGATTCTCGCAGAGAACGGCACGAAGTTCGTCATCGCCGCGGTGGTGGTGCTGCTCGGCCTTCTCTGCCTTGCGCTGGTGCTCTGGATCATCCGGGGCCGTCCCTCCTCGCCCTTCATCCGCGGCGGACGCAACCGCGCGCCGCGCCTTGCCGTGCTCGATGCCGCCGCGATCGACACGCGCCGCCGCCTCGTCCTAGTGCGCCGGGACGACGTGGAACATCTCCTGATGATCGGCGGCCCGACGGATATCGTCATCGAGACGCGCATCGCGCTCGCCTCGGCCGAAAGCGCCCGGCCCGCCGAAGAGACGCCCCGCGGAACCGGGCGCGCCGACGCCGCCCCGGCTCTGCAGGAAACACCCGCCAAGGCGACCGAGACCGCGGTCGCGGCCCGCTCGGGCGCAGCGGCCGGCGCCGTCGCGGCAACCGGCGGCGCCGTGGAACGCCGCCCGGCGGCAACGCCGGAGGGTGTCTCGGCCATGGCGAGGGTGCTTTATTCCGGCGACGAGGACGGCGTCCCCGGCACCACGCCGGTCCAGGCCGTCGCCCGGCCGACCCAGACGGTCCAGCAGGGGCAGACCGCAGTGCAGCAGCGCACGCCGGAGCGCCGCATCGAGGACGTCCTCGAGCAGAACCGCCAGCGCGTCCTGCCCCAATCCACGGCGACGTCCACGGCGCAGGCGAGCGCCGGCCAGGCGGTGCAGCACCCGCAGGCCACGCCGACGCTTGCCAGGCAGACGCCCCAGCTTGCCGACAACCCGGCCCTGGTGAGCGAATTCGAAAAGATCCTCGAAGCCGAAATGACCGGCAATGCAGTACCCGGCACCACGACCCGCACGGCCGCCCAGCCCACCCTCAACCCGACGCAGACCGCCGCCACGATCGGCCACGGACAGCCCGTCGCAAAGAGCCGCGAGGAAACGGAAGCGGAAATGGCGCGCCTGCTCGGCGAAATCGCCGCCAACCGCAAGGCGTAGGCCGGCCCTGAGACAAAAAAAGCCGCTGGAAACACGCGGTTTCCGGCGGCTTTAATTTTGGTCTTTCCGATGCCCGGCAGCACGAAATCCGCCGGCACCGGAAATATCCGGTGTTCGATCACCGAAACCTGCCCCCGGACCTCCTCAGATCCGCGGGAAAGGCCTACTCGTCGCGATACACCTTCTCCCGACGCTCATGGCGCTCCTGCGCCTCGATCGAAAGCGTGGCGATCGGGCGGGCGTCGAGACGCTTGAGGCCGATCGGTTCGCCCGTTTCCTCGCAGTAGCCGTAGGTGCCTTCGTCGAGACGCTGCAGCGCCGCATCGATCTTGGAGATCAGCTTGCGCTGGCGGTCGCGTGCCCGAAGTTCGATGGCACGGTCGGTTTCCGAAGACGCCCGGTCCGCAAGGTCCGGATGATTGGCGCTTTCTTCTGCCAGATGGTCGAGGGTTTCGCGCGCTTCGCGCAGGATATCGTTTTTCCAGGCGTTCAGCTTCGCTCGAAAGTAAGCCCGCTGGTTTGCGTTCATGAATTCATCGCCCTCATCGAGGACGAAATTGCTAAGATCGATCTTCTCACTCAACGCGATTCTCCTGAAGAACATCTCAAGGCGCGCTGTATATCCCCACGGGTAACGTGTTTCAAGCCTGCAGAAACTTACCCACGGTTTTTAGCGCCGCCTCTATCCCGAATCTTGCCAGACTAATATTTCATCAAGATTACAACGGGATGGCAAAACCGGTCATCGAATATCCCGCCGTTTCGCCCAAAGGGCGTCTCATCGTCTGCCTGTCGTATCGTGCTGCGCCAAATATAGGTACGCGGCCGCCGATCGTGGATGGAGGATAGAAGAATTTTCTTTCGCGAACCTGTCGCCCTCGTCGGACCGGTCCGCCCGGGCCCGCCATGCCGCGTGTCCGCGCGCAAAACCGGTTGATCTTTCCGGCAAGGACAGACATGAAGTCGGGACGCGGCGCGGATGGCCCGCCGCAGGCGGATGGAGGACACACTTGGCATCTCTGGGCACGCCGGCCTTCCGGCTCTACATCCTTCGCCATGCCCGTGCCGGCTGGGCCGATCCCGGCCAGTCGGATTTCGACCGCGCCCTCGACGACGACGGCTTCGCCGAAGCGGAGGTGATCGCCGAGGAGGCCGCCGACCAGGGCTACCGGCCGGACCTCATCATCTCCTCCACCGCCGTGCGCTGCCGCCAGACGGCCGAGCCCTTCCATCGCTCGGTGAGCGAGGAGCTGACGATCGACTATGTCGATTCGCTCTATTCCGGCACGGTCGACACCTATGCCGAACTCGCCTTCGCAAACCGGCAGGAGAGCGCAGTGATGATCGTCGGGCACAATCCGATGATCGAGGAGTTCTTCCACCGCCTGGTCGGCAAGGAGATCGCCGAGACCGCCGCGCCCTTCGGCTATCCGACGGCGGGCCTCGCCATCCTCGATTTCGACGAACGCCCGACCGAGGACAATTACAAAGGCGCCTGCCTTGCCGGCTTCATGACGCCGCGCCCGGCGCATTGAGGCGCGGCGCACGCCCTCGGGCCGTCCCCTGGTTTCCGGCACCGCGCCGGCGCAAAACCGCAGCGTGAAAAGGCGGCCTCTTTTTCCGCCGGATTTCGTTTCCTATATCGCCTTCGATGCTGGAAAGAGACCTTGCCCCCTAGCCTGACCACCCTGACCGACGAAGCCCTGCTCGCGCTCGACGCGCTGACCGGCCGCGCCACCAATCTCGTCAACCCGTCGATCCGCCTCGGCGTGACGGGTCTTTCGCGCGCGGGGAAGACGGTGTTCATCTCGTCCCTCGTGCACAACCTGCTGAACGGCGGCCGCCTGCCGCTGTTCGAAGCGGGGCGCTCGGGGCGCGTGTCAAAGATCCGGCTGGAGCCGCAGCCGGACGACGCCGTGCCGCGCTTCCAGTACGAAGACCATATCCGCGCGCTGGTCGCCGACCGCCTCTGGCCGGATTCGACCCGTGCGATCTCGCAGCTTCGCCTGACACTCGACTACGAAAGCGCCTCCGGCTGGGGCCGCCTCCTCTCGCCCGGCCGGCTGTCGATCGACATCGTCGACTATCCCGGCGAATGGCTGCTCGACCTGCCGCTGCTCGCACAGGATTTCCGTGCCTTCAGCGCCAACACCGTGGCGCTCGCGCAATCCGGCGTCCGCGCGGAACTGGCGCGCGACTGGCTGGCGCTGTCGGCCACCGTCGACCCCGCCGCCGGGGCAGAGGAAGCGACCGCCCGCATGCTGGCAGACGCCTTCACCGCCTATCTGAAGGCCTGCAAATCCGACGAGCGCTCGCTTTCCACCCTGCCGCCCGGCCGTTTCCTGATGCCCGGTGACCTCGAAGGCTCGCCCGCCCTCACCTTCGCCCCGCTGCCCGACCTGCCGGAGGGCCGCCCGGCCAGGGGCTCGCTGCATGCCATGATGGAGCGCCGCTACGAGGCCTACAAGACGCATGTCGTGCGCCCGTTCTTCCGCGAGCACTTCGCCCGGCTCGACCGGCAGATCGTTCTGATCGACGCCCTGCAGGCGATCAACCGCGGCGCGGAGGCCGTGCACGACCTGGAACGCGCGCTCGGCGACGTGCTCGATTGTTTTCGCGCCGGCGCGAACAGCTTCCTCTCCTCCTTCGTCACGCGCCGCATCGACCGCATCGTGATCGCCGCCACCAAGGCCGACCACCTGCATCACGAGAGCCATGCGCGGCTGGAGGCCGTCACGCGCCGCCTCGTCGAGCGCGCCATCGCGCGCATCGGCATGAGCGGCGCCGGCATCGAGGTGATGGCGCTCGCCTCCGTGCGCGCCACCCGCGAGGCGACCGTCAAGCATGACGGCGAGGACCTGCCGGTCATCGTCGGCGTGCCGATGGCCGGCGAACAGATCAACGGCGAGACCTTCGACGGCGAACGGAAAACAGCCATATTTCCCGGTGACTTACCAAAGGATCCGGATTCACTTTTCAAGGAACTTGAATCCCTGCCCGAAGGCGAGACGCCGCATCTCCTCAACTTCGTGCGCTTCCGCCCGCCGCATATCGAGGAGACGGGCGGCGGCCTGAAACTGTCCGTGCCGCACATCCGCCTCGACCGCGCGCTGCAATACCTGATCGGAGACCGGCTCGCATGAACGACCGCCCGCGCAAGCCCGCCGCCTTCTCGCTGCCCGCCGGCTCCCCGCAGCCACCCGAGCGCGTAAAACCCCGCGCCCCGGCCGCCTTCGACGACGCCGTCACGCTGACGCCGGATGCGGACGATCCGTTCATCGCCACCACCGCCGACCTGCCGGACCTGGCGCCGCCGGTCGCGACCCCGCGCAAGCGCCGCCTGACGCTCGGCCGCCTCGCCCTCGGTGCGCTCAGCCTCCTCGTCTCGCTCGCCGTCGGCCTCTGGGTCGACGCGCTGGTCCGCGACCTCTTCAGCCGCAACGACTGGCTCGGCTATCTCGCGATCGCCGCCGCCGCCGTGGCCGTTCTCGCCGTCCTCGGCCTCGTCGCACGCGAATTGATCGGCCTGCGCCGCCTCGCCGCGGTGCAGGATCTCAAGCGCGACGTCGCCGACGCGGCGCTGTCGCCGAGCCCGCAGGCCGGCCGCGCCATCCTCGCCCGCCTCGTGCACCTCCTCGCCGCCCGGCCGCAGACGGCGCGCGGACGCGCCCGCCTTGCCGAAACCGAAGGCGAGATCATCGATGCGGCCCACCTCGTCGAACTTGCCGAGCGTGAACTGATGGCGCCGCTCGACCGCGAGGCGCGCGCGCTGATCCTCGGCGCGGCCAAGCGGGTCTCCATCGTCACTGCCGTCAGTCCGCGCGCGCTGGTCGATCTCGGCTACGTCGTCTACGAAAGCAGCCGGCTGGTGCGCGGCATGGCGGAGCTTTACGGCGGGCGCCCGGGCAAGATCGGCATGCTGCGGCTGATGCGCGACGTCGTCGCCCATCTCGCCGTCACCGGCTCCATCGCCATGGGCGACAGCCTGGTGCAGCAGGTGCTGGGCCACGGGCTGGCCTCGAAACTCTCCGCCCGGCTCGGCGAAGGCGTCATCAACGGCCTGATGACGGCGCGGATCGGCATCGCCGCCATGGACCTCTGCCGGCCCATGCCCTTCCGCGCGCTGAAGCGCCCGGGCATCGGCGATTTCATCGGCGACCTGACGCCGGGCATGGCGGCCGGCCGGCGCGACGAAGCGTGAGCCGCGCCGCCGTGCGCCCTTGACGGTGGCGCACTGTGGATTCGCTGCAACACCCCGGTTTTCCGGGCCTGCGCGCCGGGTAAATGAGGAATGGCGAGGTCGCCGGAAACCGTCCATTAACCATTTTCGCGCAAATCTCGTCGCACACAAGCAGGCCGGATGGCCGTCGCCCATCAAGGATCGTTCATGTACCCGCGCACTTCTTTGATCGCCCGCGTCTCCGCAGCGGCCTTCCTCGCAGCCACCGCCATCGCGCTTCCGGCCTCCGCCGGCTCGCGCGACAAGGCCTTCTTCGAGCAGGTCACCGGCAACTGGCAGGGCAAGGGCGAGATCGTCGCCGGCAAGTACAAGGGCACCAAGTTCGCCTGCGACCTGACGGGCGACACGGCCCCGGCCAAGGGTGCCGGCATCCAGCTCGACGGCTTCTGCCGCGTCGGCGTCTTCAAGCAGCCCATGTCCGCGCTCATCACCAAATCGGGCAGCACCTACAAGGGCAAGTTCCTCGACGGCGCCTCCGGCAAGGGCCTCGACATCACCTCCGGCCAGGTCAACGGCAACAAGGTGGTCGTCGGCATCAACCGCCAGAAGCTCAACGGCGCGATGATCGCGCGCCTCGACGGCGACAACAAGATGAACATCACCATCTCGGTGAAGGTCGCCGACAAGATGGTTCCGGTCATCGGCGTGTCGCTCGACCGCAATCTCGACGACATCGCCGTCGGTTCGATCAAGTAGCCTGCCACCAGTCGGAGCCGGCGCTCGCCGGCTCGATGCCGGCGACATCCGCATCCCCCAGCCACGCGGCCACCGTGCGCCCCTCCACCACCAGGGCGGGCGCCACGTCGGCAAGCGGCATCAGCACGAAGCCGCGCCCCGTCATGCGCGGATGCGGCAGTTCCAGCCGCCCGCCGGTCTGCGCCACGCCCTCATAGGTCAGGACGTCGATATCGATGGTGCGCGGCCCCCAGCGCTCCTTGCGCTCGCGCTTCATGTCGCGCTCGATGGCAAGGCAGGTGTCGAGCAGCGGTTCGGGCGCAAGCATCGTGTCGACCAGCGCGCAGGCGTTGAAGAACCAGTCCTGGTCCGTCTTGCCCCAGGGCGGCGTGCGGTAGAGCCGCGAGACCGCCGCAACGCGGCAATCCTCGCGCGCGTCGAGCGCGCGCAGCGCCTCGGCCAGGGCGCGCACGGGATCGCCGATATTGCCGCCGAGGCCGAGCGCGGCCCGGCGGAAAGACTCAGACGGCATGGTCGACCGTCACCTGCACGTAATCCAGCACACCGGGCACCGGCGCGTTCGGCTTGCGCACCGTGATGCGCGCGCGGGAAATCTGCGGGAAGCGGGCACAGAGCACGCTGGCGATCTCCTGCGCCAGCGCCTCGATGAGATAGCGCCGCTGGCCCGTGACGATCCGTTCGATCTCCTGGAAGGCGACGCCGTAATCGACGGTCGATTCGATCGCGTCGTCGGAGAGCGGTCGCAGCGGGCGCACCTCCAGTTCCGCGTCGACGAAGAACCGCTGGCCGAGGAACTCCTCGGCATCGTGCAGGCCGTGGCGGGCGAAGAAGGCGCAGTTCTTGAGCGTGATCGTGTAGGTGGTGGTCATGGGTCTTTCCTGTCTGGCTGCCTGTCAGGCGCGCGCCTCGCGCGCCGTCACCTTGCGCCCCGCGGCGAGCATAGCATCCGCCATCGCCAGCGCATCCCTGTTGATTGCGACATCGTGCACCCTGAAGACCGCCGCGCCGGCGATCCGCAGCAATGCGGTGGTGGCGGCCGTGCCGGCATCGCGGCCCTCCGCCTCGCGCCCCGTGACGGCGCCGACGAAGCGTTTTCGCGAAGTGCCGGCGAGGATCGGCAATTCGAAACCGTAGAGCTCGCCGAAACGCGCCATCAGCTCGAGGTTCTCGTCCGTATCCTTGGCGAAACCGAAGCCGGGATCGAGCACCATCGCCTCGCGCGCGACGCCGGCCGCCCGGGCGATCTCCAGCGAGCGGCCGAGGAAGAGATACTGGTCCTCCACGACGTCCGGCAGCTTCTCGCGGTCCCGCCCGGTATGCATGATGCAGAGCCCCGCCCCGGTCTCAGCGGCGACGCCGGCAATGTCGGGTTCGCGCTGCAGGCCGTGCACATCGTTGACGATATGGGCGCCGGCCGCAACGGCGAGCCGCGCCGTCCCGGCCCTGTAGGTATCGACGGAGATGATGGCGTCCGTCGTGCCCGCCAGCGCCTCGATGACGGGCAGGATGCGGTCCTGCTCCTCCGCCGCCGACACGGCGGCCGCGCCCGGGCGGGTCGATTCCCCGCCGATATCGACGATCTCCGCCCCCGCCTCGAGACAGAGGATGGCCTGCGCCACCGCCTTGTCCGCGCTGTCGAAGCGGCCACCGTCGGAAAAGGAATCCGGCGTCACATTGACGATCGCCATCAAAATGCCGCGCGGACCGAGTTCCAGCGAACGGCCGTGGGCAAGTGCCCAGCGAAAGGGTTGAAAGGGCGAGAACATGGCGGTTTCCTCCCGCAGTTGACCACAGCGCCTCGGATATTCCCCGGCACCCTTAGCTTTAAATCAACGGATTTACCGCTAAGGCTGTCGAGCGGTGTCCCGGATGGGGTGTTGCGCTCGCCGAGCCTATGCCCCAAGCTCGGGGGAAGTTCAACCGGCGCCTTCGGCCGGTCTCCACGCCGGACGATCCGGCGGCGAAAGGAATGCTGACGGAATGACGACCACCGCTCGCCTGATGGCCCTCGCCGCCCTTGCCTGCCTTGCGTTCCAGCCGGCCCGCGCCGATACCATCACCTCCAAGACCTTCGCCTATTTTTCCGTCGGCGGGCGCACGGCGGCCGAACTCGACGAGGAATTGTCAAAGCATGGCCCGGTCATGAAGCACAGCGGCGCGCGCCATCCCGGCGCCACCCGGATCAAGTGGGGCGGCTCGGTGACCTATGTGCGCCGCGGCAGCCGATGCGCCGTCGGCGAGGCGCGGGTGACGCTCTCCACCGAGATCATCCTGCCGCGCTGGAAGCACCGCAAGCGCGCCACCCCGTCGCTCGCGCTCATCTGGGACACGCTTTCGAGCGACATAAAACGCCATGAGGAACGCCACGCCGAGATCGCCCGCAACCACGCCCGCGGCCTGGAGCGCGCGCTGAAGGCCCTGCGCCCGGAAGCCGACTGCGAGCGCATGCAGGCCCGCGTCGACCGGGTGACGGCCGATGCCGTCTCGAAGCACGATGCCGACCAGGCGCGCTTCGACCGCATCGAATCGAAGAACTTCAACGACCGGATGATGCGCCTGCTGGTGCACCGGTTGAAGAACCGCGCCGAGTAAGGCGCCGCACCGGCAGGTATTTCTTGAAAGAGTTTTAATGGAACGGGCCCGGGCGAAGGCCCGCGCGCCTTTTCATGCACGAAATGACTGGTTAGTTTTAGCGATAGCGCAATTCCGCAAATCGCCGTATTTTCATATCAACAGTGAACGGGAAGACGATTTTCCTTCCCGAAGTCGCATGAAACGGTTTGTAACAGGTTCTCCTGGCGCGTCCCAATCAAAGCAGCAGGTGTCTCCTCCCTCTCCTGCCTGCGATGCGCCCTCCTGGCCTCGCTCGTCCTGACCGACCGGCGAGGCTCTTTTTTTGCCCTTCTATTCTTGCAAGCGTGTCCAGGCGCGCGATCTCTTCTTCCTTGATGAAGAAGAGACGGCACGGCGACGACCGGAACCGGCCGCGCGCTTCGGCAAATCCGGGAAGGGCGATGTCAGGCCCGGGTCAGGCCTGGCGTTCGGGAACGTGGACGACGAGCCCGTCCAGCGCATCCGACATCTTGATCTGACAGGAGAGGCGCGAAGTGGGACGCACCTCGTAGGCGAAGTCCAGCATGTCCTCTTCCATCGCTTCCGGCGGGCCGACGACCGCGCTCCAGGCGTCGTCGACATAGACATGACAGGTCGCACAGGCGCAGGCGCCGCCGCACTCGGCCTCGATGCCGGGCACGGAGTTGCGCACGGCGTTTTCCATGACCGTGGAGCCGTTGGCGACGGTGAGGTCGTGGCGCGTGCCGTCGAAGGCGACGATGGTGAGTTTGCTCATGATGGCTTCCGGATCCTCAAGACTGCCCGGGCGGGCGAACGAACGGCCGGCGGGAAGGTGGTCGAACGCGCCGGTTTTCCGCGGACGTTTCCAACAAAACCCCTCTCCAGTCAACATCGCGCGCCCGGCGGGTTCCGGCTGGTCCGGGCGCGCCATCGGCTTTTCCCGCCGCGCCGGAGACGGCACGGCAGGGCCTGCGGCGATCAGCGGCAGAGTCTGAGGATGAAGTTTTCCGCCTCGACCACGGCGGCGGCGACGCCGGCGAGCGCCGCGGCATCGGCCGGGTCGTCCTCCAGTGCGGCGGCCGCCTTGCCGACCGCGGTGGCGCCGACGGACTGGGCGGAGCCCTTGAGGCGATGGGCGACGGCGGCACGGGCGGCGCCTTCGCTGCCCGCCAGTTCCTTCATGCTCTCGCGCGCCTGCCGGGTGAACATCTGCAGCACTTCGAGTTCCAGCCCCTTGTCGCCCATCGTCTGGCGGCCAAGGTGTGCCAGATCGATCGGCTTCTCCCCGGAATGGGACATGCCGCCCGCATTGTCGGGCGCCTCGAATGCGATGTTGAGCGCTGCCATTTGCCAATATCCTTATAGACGCGGTGTACGCTTGTTTCTTTGTGGTGCACGCGGACCTTGAGGGTCATCCTGCGCGGGCGGCGCGGCTATCCGATTAAAAGACGGCGCAAAATGGGCATGAATCGCAAACTATGGTTAACGGCTGAAAAATTGCCGTTTTCACAGGTTTTCCATCACGATACAGAATCGTCCGATCTTAACTTCCTGTTAAGTTTCGGGCGAAGGGAGATGGCAATGAATTGTGTGATACAGGCTAATGTGTCACTACGATACGACCGGATAGTCCCGGTGGATAAGCCGTGGGCGGAGATACACCGCTTCGCCTTTTCGGTCTATCGAGCGAATTTGGAATGACGGTGGTCCGGACGCTGCATGCCATGAGGGTATGCAGCAAGACCGGCCACCAACCGGACCGGTTCGAATGCGCCTGAGCAGCGGCAGCGCGCATGAAGCCCGATCCCGGACATGGTAACGAGGCGTATCCGCATGGCGACGAACAAGCCCACCGAGTCGATCGACGACAAGGCCTTCCAGGCCCTGGAAGAAGCACTGAAGATCGACTTTGATGATCTAGCGCCGGAGACGCCCTCGAAGAAGGACGCTTCGGAGGCCCATGTGTCTGAACCAGCAAGCCGCGTTCCGAACAAGGTGCAGGAAAAGCCTGCCAATCGCCCTGCATCCGGCGAGACCGCCCGCAGCCTCGGCCCCGAGCCGGCGCCGAAGACCCCGGCCTTCACCCCTGCCAACGACGGCTCCCGCAAGACGCCGGCCGCGATCCTGAAATCGCTGGACGTGCGCTCCGGCCGCGCCTCGATCCGCATGGCCGTCCTTGTGTCCGCCCTGTGGGTCATCGGCGGGCTCGGCGTCGCTAACCTGCTCTACGCACCCGAGATCTGGCAGATCCGCTCGGTCGCCGACCTCGTGGCGCTGCCCGGCGCCATCGGCATGGTCGTCGCCATCGTCATGCCGATCATGCTGTTCTTCGCCTTCGCGATCATGATCTCCCGCGCCCAGGAACTGCGCAGCGCCGCCCGCTCCATGGCGGAGGTCGCGCTTCGCCTCTCCGAGCCGGAAACAGTCGCCAGCGACCGCATCATGAGCGTCGGCCAGGCCGTCCGCCGCGAAGTCTCGGCGATGAACGAAGGCATCGAGCGCACCATCGCCCGCGCCACCGAGCTGGAAACGCTCGTGCATTCCGAAGTCAACGCGCTGGAACGCAGCTATTCCGACAACGAGATGCGCGTGCGCACCCTCGTCCAGGAACTCGGCTCGGAGCGCGAGGCGATCGTCAGCCATGCCGAGCGCATCCGCTCGTCGATCTCCGGCGCGCACGAGCAGCTCAAGGACGAGCTGGCCAGCGCCGGCGACAACATCACCCAGCGCCTCGCCACCTCGGGCGAAGCCTTCGCCTCCATGCTCGACACCCGCGCCGCCATGCTGATGGAGAAATCCGACAGCGCGACGCAGACGATCGGCGCCATGCTGTCAGCCCGCACCGACAGCCTGCTGTCGACGCTGAACTCGTCCGGCCTCGCGCTCGCCAACGAGTTCGACAGCCGCCTCGACCAGCTCACCCAGAACCTCGATTCGCGCGGCCGTGATCTCCTGCAGCAGTTCGAGACGCGCGCCACCTCGCTCGACACGAACACCGAGAAGCTGAACGCCGCGCTGAACGAGCGCGCCAAGCAGCTCAACGAGACGCTGATCGCCCGCACCCGCGAGATCAGCGAGAGCCTGTCGATCGGCCAGCAGGCCGTCACCGGCGGCCTCGACCATGTTCTCCAGTCGATGAACGCCGCACTCGACGAGAAGGGCGCGCAGTTCCGCCAAAACCTCAAGAACGCCGCCGACGACACGGTCATGGACCTCGACCTGCGCACCGGCTTCTTCGACGAGCGCATGCAGGCGACCGTCGGCCAGATCGCCAGCGCCTTCGACCACCGCGTCGAGGAATTCGCCCAGGCCTTCGACCAGCGCGCCGGCTCGCTCGACAGCAAGCTGATGGAGAGCCTTGCCCGCATCAACGAGACGGTCGCCAGCGGCCGCGACGCGATGGACGGCATCCTCACCTCCAGCATCGACCGCCTCGGCAACACCCTCACCGACCAGTCCTTCGCGCTGGCGACGACGCTCGCCACCAGCCAGGAAGTGCTCGAAAGCGCCGTCTCCGGCCATGCCGATGCCATTTCCAACGCCGTCAGCGGCGCGCATGAGCGCATGGGCGCGGTCCTCTCGGAAAAGTCCGCTGCCCTTCTCGGCGGCCTCGCCGACGTGCAGAACCGCATCGAAAGCGGCTTTGCCACCCGTGCGGACGCCCTGGCGGAAAGCATTTCCGGCAGCGAGCGCCGCCTGACGGATGCGCTCGATTCCCGCGGCACGGCCATCGCCACCGACATCGAGGCGGCCCAGGCCCGCATGGAAGAGGCGCTTGGCGCCCGCGCCAGCGCCCTGGTGGAAAGCATCTCCGGCAGCGAGCGCCGCCTGACGGACGCGCTCGATTCCCGCGGCTCGGCCATCGCCGGCGGCATCGAGGCGGCCCAGGTCCGCATGGAAGAGGCGCTCGGCGCCCGCGCCGACGAGATCGCCTCGACGATCGCCACCAGCCACAATCGCATCGACAGCGCGCTGTCCGAGCGCACCGCCGCCCTCTCCTCCATGCTGAACGAGACCGGCAGCCAGCTCGAACACTCCGTCGGCGCCGCCGCCGGCCGCGTCGAGAGCGCCCTGACGGGCGCCGCCCGCCAGATCGACGACGCCATCACCGGCCGCACGGCCAACCTCGCCTCGGTCCTGTCCAACAGCGCCGGCGCCATGCAGTCGGCCATCGACTCGGCGGCCGAGCGCGTCGAGACGGTACTGTCGGAAGGCAACCAGCAGCTGACGGGCGTCCTGCACGGCCAGGCCGCCGAATTCGCCGAAGCCTTCTCCGGCCGCGCCGCCAGCATCGCCGAGCAGCTTTCGGGCCGCGCTTCGGAACTGGCGGGTTCCCTCGTCACCACCCACGAGCAGATCCGCGCCACGCTGGACGACCGCATCGACGCGATCAACCTCGCCATCGCCGAAGGCCGCAACCAGCTCAACGAGACGCTGAACGACCAGGTCACCTCCATCGGCACCTCGATCGCCACCAGCGCGGGCATGCTGGAACTGTCGATGGAACAGCTTTCGGACCGTGCCTCGACGCTCACCGGCTCGCTCGCCTCCACCCATGACGAGATCCGCGCGACGCTCGACGACCGCATCAACGCGATCAACCTCGCCATCACCGAAGGCCGCAACCATCTCGCCGAGACGCTGAACGATCAGGTGACCACCATCGGCACCTCGATCGCCACCAGCGCCGGCATGCTGGAACTGTCGATGGAGCAGCACGAGGAGGCCCTGCGCCGCACCATCGACGGCAGCGGCACCCTGCTCGACCAGAAGGTGCGCGAAAGCGTCGGCGCCGTCGCCGAGCGCCTTGTCGAGACCTCGGCCAAGATCGTCCAGGCCGCCGATACCTTCGGCAACCGCATGGAACAGACGGTCGACAGCGTCGCCAACCGCTTCGACACGACCGGCAGCCGCCTGGAAGAAAACCTCGGCAAGCTCGAATCCCGCATCGAGTACAGCGTCGATCACGTCTCCGGCCTCGTTGACACCGCCGCCTCGCGCATTTCCGACACGCTGTCCGAACGCCTCACCGACCTCGACCGCGTCGGCGGCGACGTGTCGCTGCGCGTTTCCGACGCCCTCTCCCGGCCGATGGCAGAGGTGGAGCGCATCGGCGACGAGACGACCGCCCGCATCGCCGCCGCCCTCGCCGGCCGCGTCACGGATATCGAACGCCTCAGCGCCAGCGCGAGCGAGCGCATCGAGGGCGCCCTTGCCGGCCGCCTCACCGATATCGAGCGCGTCACCGGCGAAGCCGCCGCACGCATCGATGGCACGCTGGCAAGCCGCGCCGAGCAGATCGCCCGCGTCGCCGGTGAAGCCGCGGACCGTATCGACGATACGCTGATCGCTCGCGCCACCCAGATCGAGATGACCGTCGGCAACGCCGCCGAGCGGATCGACGGCACCCTTGTCGGCCGCGTCGACGAGATCAACCGCGTCGTCGGCCAGGTCGCCGACCGCATCGACGACACGCTGATCGCCCGCGCCACCCAGATCGAGATGACCGTCGGCAACGCCGCCGAGCGGATCGACGGCGCCCTTGTCGGCCGCGTCGACGAGATCAGCCGCACCGTCGGCGAGGCCGCAGAACGCCTCGAGGGCACGCTCCTCAACCGGGCAAGCCAGATCGAACGCACCGTCGGCAACGCCGCCGAGCGGATCGACGGCGCCCTCGTCAACCGCGCCGACGAGATCAGCCGCGCCGTCGGCGAGGCCGCCGAGCGCATCGACAGCACGCTCGCCGCCCGCACCGGCGATATCGCCCGCATCGCTGGCGAGGCCGCCGAACGCATCGACGGCACGCTCACGGCGCGCACCGGCGACATCGAGCGCATCACCGGCGAAGCCGCCGAGCGTATCGCCGGCACGATCGACGAGAAGACCGGCCGCATCGAGGAACGCCTCGGCACGATGGACCGCGCACTGACCATCGGCCTCGACAGCGTCAACCGCACGATCGACGGCAAGGCCGCCGGCCTTGCCGCCACGCTGCGCGATGCCGTGTCCCAGGCCGCCCAGGACATGGACGCCGAAGCGGTCCGCTCAGCCCAGTCGCTCGCCAAGACCGGCGAGGAATTCGCCAGCCTCAGCTCGTCGCTGCGCGGCGCGGTTTCCCGCGCAGCCCAGGAAATGGGCGCCGAAGCCCAGCGCGCCGCCGAAAACATCGCCCGCACGGGCGAGGAGTTCGCCGGCAACCTTTCGGCCCGCAACGAAGCCTTCGCCCGCGCCGTCGAGGAGACCACCTCGACCGCTGTCGCCCGCTTTGCCGAGACGGAAAACCGCCTCGCCGACCAGGCCCAGTCGCTGCGCGCCGGCCTCGGCGACGTCGAGAAGGCGCTGGAAGCGCGCGGCGCCTCCATCCGCTCGACGCTCGACGAGCGCACCCGCGAGCTCAACTCCATGCTGGCAAGCCGCACGGAAGAGCTTGCCCGCCTGATCGACGAGGAAGCCCGTCCGGTCATCGACAGCTATGCCGCCGTCGGCCGCGAGGCTGCCGAGGGCATCGGCGGTGTCGCGCGTGACGCGGCCGAGCGCATCAGCGGCGTTGCCCGCGAGAGCGCCGAGCGCCTGCGCAACGAGAACAACGCGCTCATCAACGCCATCTCCGCCCGCACGGCCGATACGCTGGCCGCCATCACCGGCCGCACGGAAGAGGCCGCCGGCGCGATGCGCGAGATCGAAAGCGGCCTTGCGGCCAATGTCGAGAGCCTGATCGCCCGCCTTTCGGAAAGCAACGGCGCCATCGCCGGCATCGTCGATGCGGCCAGCCAGACGCTGGGCGCCATCGACGGCCGCCTGACGAGCACGGCCGAGCGCTTCTCCACCTCCGCCGAGCGCGCCTCCGACATGGTGTCCACCACGTCGCGGCTGCTCGAGGGCAAGGTGGACCGCCTGTCCGACATCTCGTCCGGCACGCTCTCGCAGATCGGCGGCATCGTCGGGCGCTTCGAGGACCACTCGAAGATCCTGTCGCAGGCCTCGGACCTGCTGGCCGCCGCCCAGTCGAACCTCGTCTCGACGCTGGAAGAGCGCCAGGACGCGCTGCGTTCGCTCTCCGTCGGCCTCGTGCAGCGCTCGGAGGAGATCGAGAAGACCATGCAGTCGCTCGAAGGCATGGTCGAGGGCGTCTTCACCCGCGCCGAGGAGCGTTCGAACCTCATCGCCGGCAACCTGCGCGGCGGCATCCAGTCCTCCTTCGCCGAAGTCGGCCGCGTCCTCGGCGAGACCGAGAAGCGCGCCGAGGCCGCCGCCAACACGCTGCGCGAGCAGCTGATGAAGGCCGGCGAGGAAGCGGGCCAGTCGGTCGAGGGCTCGTTTGCCCGCGCCGAGGAACGCACCCGGGAAGTGGCGAACCGCCTGCGCGGCAGCGTCGGCGCCTCGCTCTCCGACGTGGACCGCCTGCTCGCCGAGAGCGGCAAGAAGTCCGAGGCGGCCACGGCGGTCATGCGCGACACGCTGCGCGAGGCCGTCGAGGAAGCCGTCGGCAAGTTCTCCGGCGCAACGGAAGAAATCCGCCGCGCCGCCGCCGATATCCGCAAGGAGCTCGACCAGACCCGCGGCGAACTGAAGCGCGGCGCCTTCGACCTGCCGGAAGAGGCCAAGGAGAACGCCGCCCAGATGCGCCGCGCCGTCAGCGAGCAGATCAAGGCCCTGCAGGACCTGTCCGACATCATCGGCAAGTCCTCCTCGGCGCTGGAAGTCTCCCGCCCGGCAGCGGTTCAGGCCAAGGCCGTGCAGCAGGCGCAGCCGGTGCAGGAAACCCGCGTCGAGCCCCGCCGCGAGGAGCCGGCCCCGTTGCGCGGCAGCCTCGGCCTGGAACGTGCCGCGCCGGCCAGCGTGCCGCAGCGTGCGCAGCCCCTGCCCGCGGAAACCGAAACCCGCACCGCCGGCGAAGGCGGCTGGATGCGCGATCTCCTGCGCGGCGCCGTCTCGCGCGAGGAAGCCCAGTTCGGCCAGCCGCGCACGGATGGCCAGGCCGCCCGCCCGGACAGCCGCAACCCGCGCCATGTCGTCGAATCGCTGAACTCGCTTTCGGTCGATATCGCCCGCGCCATCGACCACGATGCCTCGGTCGACCTGTGGCGCCGCTACCAGCGCGGCGAGCGCGACGTCTTCACGCGCCGCCTCTACACGCTGAAGGGCCAGCAGACCTTCGACGAGATCAAGCGCAAGTACGAGCGCGAGCCGGAATTCCGCACGGCCGTCGACCGCTACATCTCCGATTTCGAGAAGCTGCTCGCCGATGTGGCCCGTAACGACCGCGACAAGGTGATGACGCAGACCTACCTGACCTCGGATACCGGCAAGGTCTATACGATGCTCGCCCATGCGGCAGGCCGCTTCAGCTAAGCGGCACGAAGAGAAAAGACGGAACGGCCGCCCGCAAGGCGGCCGTTCTGCATTGGGGGCCGCAACAGGCGCGGCGATAACGCACCTTTGATGAGACATGCCCTCCCGGCCCGCCGATTTCAGGCCTCGGAACCTTAAAATCCGGATCTCCAGCCGCTATATCGGGTGCAACGCGCCGGACGGCGCATGGGAAGAGAGACGGAAATGATCTTAATACAAGGCTTTGGACGCATTCTGGCGACACTCGCGGTCGCGGTGATGGTGATGATGACGATGGTCGACTTCGCGGAGGCCCGCCGCGCCGGTGGCGGCTTCGGCAGCCGCGGCAGCCGCACCTTCTCGACACCCTCGACGACGCGGACCGCCCCGACGGACGCCCAGCCGATCGACCGCACCATGACACGCCAGCAATCGGCCCAGCCCTCCGCCGGCCGCAATGCGACGGCCACCAATCCGCGCCCCGGCCTCTTCGGCGGCTTCGGCGGCACGCTGCTCGGCGGCCTCATGCTCGGCGGCCTCGTCGGCATGCTGATGGGCCAGGGCCTCGGCGGCGGCATCGGCATGCTCGGCCTTCTCCTGCAGGTGCTGCTGATCGCCGGCCTCTTCCTGTTCCTGCGCCGCATGTTCGCGCAGAAGAACGCCCCCGCCTATGCCGGCAACGGCCATGCCCGCAACGCCGCGCCGCATAACGGCCCGGACTTCAAGATCCCGAGCATCGGCGGCGGCAGCCGCAAGGCCGCGCCGCAGCCGAAGGGCGGCGACGAGATCGGTATCCAGCAGGCGGACCTCGAACAGTTCGAAAGCATGCTGAAGGAATTGCAGGCGGCCTATGCGGCAGAGGATTTCCGCACGCTGCGCCAGATCACCACGCCGGAGGCGATGTCCTACCTTGCCGAGGAACTCGGCGACAACGCCACCCAGGGCCTGAAGAACGAGGTGCGCGACATCCATCTCGTGCAGGGCGACATCGCAGAGGCCTGGCGCGAGGGCGCCGACGACTACGCCACCGTCGCCATGCGCTACGAGAGCATCGACGTGATGCGCGACCGCACGACCGGCGCGCTCGTGTCCGGCGATCCGGATAATCTGACGGAAACCGTCGAGATCTGGACCTTCCTGCGCCGCAACGGCGGCGACTGGAAGGTCTCGGCCATCCAGGGCGTCGAAAACGCCTGACGGGACGGGCTGCGCATCGACGTGCGGCCCCTCATCCGCCTGCCGGCACCTTCTCCCCGCAAGTGGGGCGAAGGTGAGCGCCTTGTGGGTTTCCCCAGGCAAATGACGTCGCGCTGATTTGGAAAGCCATGCCACTTGCCCCTTCTCCCCGCCTGCGGGGAGAAGGTCGCGGCAGCGGGATGAGGGGCTTTGGCACCCCCAGCATCACCGACAGAAATGCATCAAGAAAATCAGATCGCCGCCAGCGTCCAGCCGACAATATCGGCGGTGACCGCGGCGAAGGCCGCGTCGATGGCCTTCACGAAGGCCGGGTTGCCGGTGCCGCCGACGGGCGCCGTCGCGCGAAACACCTTCTGCGCCCGCACCGTGCCGTTGCGGTCGTTGAGCAGCTTTGCCGAAATCTCCACCACCGCCGCATCGGCGCCGGCCGTCTGCACCTCGAAGGCGCGGATATCGGTGACGATCTGGTAGTCGATCGCAAGGCCCTGCCCGGGCATGCCGACGCCGCCGAGGCGGCCGGTGTTCTCGAAGGCCTGCACGAGCTTGGCCTGCACCATCTTGCTCAGGCTGTCGCTCCACTGTGCGCCGGCGAGATACTGGATTTCGGAGGCGGACGGGCGAATGACGATCTGCTCGCCGTCGAGCGCCTTCAGCGCCGAGGGCTGCGGCACGAGAATCTGCCGGCTCCTGGCCGAAGGACCGTCGGCGGTGGCGACGGCGGTGAGCGCGAACGTATCGTTCCTGGCCTGCGTGCTGCCGCAGGCGGTAAGCGTTGCCGCCAGAACGGCGACGAGCGCGGCGCGCGCCGCAGTCCCGTTCCGCAACAAACCCATACCCAAACCCGTCATGTCGTCCTCAAACCCTTGTGACTGCCTGTGTAGCAGCGGCACGGCATGCTGTCACGGCCGCGCGGACGGACAAGTTCGCCTTGAACCGCCACTGCCCTGCAGTTGTGGGGATAGGGCCACACCTTGCGGCCGGATCAGCGCCGGTTGCGGCCGTCATACTGCTTGACCGTCTCGCCGCCGAAGAGGAGGCGCTGCGGATTGCGCTCGAAACCGGAGATCGCGCCGTCGAGATTCTGGATCGTGCGACGCGTATCGAGCACCAGCGCCTCGATATCGCGCAGGCCCGAGCCGGAGAATCGCTGCAAGCCGTCGGCGATCGGGCCGATCCGGCCGTTCAGCGTGTCGGCCGCCTGCTTGATCGATTGCAGCGTCGCCTTGGCCTCGGCGAAGAGCGATTCGGAATCGCCCTCGCCCAGGAAGCCGTCGAGCTTGGCGAGCACGCCGTCGACGCGCGTGGAGGCCGCGTTCAGCTTGCTGCTCATCTGCTGCACGTCGGTGATGATCTGGTCGATATCCTCCTCGCGCGCGCCGATGCGGTCGGCGACGCCGGTGACGGAGGCGATGGCCTTGCGGGCATCGGCGGTGGCGACCGAGATGTCGTTGATCGCCCCGCCGACCTTCTGCGGATCGACCGCGGCGATCAGGCTGTCGATCTTGTCGAGCGAGGCCGTCGCCTGCCTGCCGAAGGTATCGAAGGTCTCGGCCGTCTTGCGGAAGCCCTCGACGGTGGTCTTGATGTCGCCGGAGGCGGCCGCGATATCGCGGCTCACCTTGTCGACATTGCCGACGAAATCCTCGACCTTCTTCGGATCGACCGCCTTGATCAGCGCGTCGACCGAGGCGAGCGTCGAATCCAGCCGGCCGGAAAGGTTGCGGAAGGTCTCCGCCAGCCCGCCGACGCTCTGCAGGAACTCATCCACCTTCTGGCCGTTGCGGGCGAGCGCGCCGGAGAACTGCTCGGCGTTCTGGATGGTCGTGGTCAGCGGTCCGCGCGCATCGGCAACGAAGCCCTGGATATCGGTGATCGCCGCATCGGCGCGCTTGAGGATCTTGTCGGCGGTCGACAGGATGTTCGTCACGCTCGACTGCTCCGCCGTCAGCACGGCCGGAATCTCGCTGTCGAAGGCCTCGCGCAGGATGTTGGCGTCGGCGCCGTTGCCGCCGGAAAGCTCGATATAGGCCGCGCCCGTCAGGCCCTGGACCTCGAGGACCGCGGTCGTCGAATGCTTCACCGGCGCGCTGGTGGAGACTTCCGTCATGGCGATGGAAAAGCGCGGGTCGTCGGCATCGATGGCAAGGCTGCGCACGGAGCCGACCGGAATGCCGTTGAAGCGCACGGGCGAGCCGATGCTCAGCCCGTTCGCCGAGCCGGGGATGCGCACGGCGAGCTGCGCCATCTCGCCGCCGCGGCCGTATTGCGACATCCAGTAGACGAAGGCGAAGGCGGCAGCCATGACGAGGACGGTGAAGAAACCGACAAGGGCGTAATTGGCTTTGGTTTCCATGCTTCGGGCTATCCTGCTCGCAGTTCCATCCGCCGGGACCCGTCGGCCCCGGACACGTCCTTACGTCTTGCGCACGATCGATCGCGCGCGCTTGCCCCGGAAATAGGACTGCACCCAGGGATCGTCAAAGGCCAGCATGTCCTCGATCGTGCCTTCGACCATGACCTTCTTCTGCCCGAGAACGGCGATGCGATCGCAAACCGAAAACAGGCTGTCGAGGTCGTGAGTCACCATATACACGGTCAATCCCAGGGTGTCGCGCAGTTTGGCGATGAGTTCGTCGAATTCCGCCGCGCCGATCGGGTCGAGGCCCGAGGTCGGCTCGTCGAGGAAGACGAGCGCCGGATCGAGCGCCAGGGCGCGGGCGAGCGCGGCGCGCTTGATCATGCCGCCGGAAAGCTCGGACGGATATTTGTCCGCCGCCTCCGGGGCAAGGCCGACCAGTTCGATCTTCAGCCGCGCCAGCTCGTCCATCATCGCCTGCGGCAGGTCGAGATATTCGCGCATCGGCACCTGGATGTTCTCCTTGACCGTCAGCGAGGAGAACAGCGCGCCGTGCTGGAAGAGCACGCCGAGCTTCATGTCGAGCGCCAGCCGCTCGGCCTCGCTGGCCTTGTCGAAATCCATGTCGAAGATGCGGATGGCGCCGGAACGACGCGGCAGCAGGCGCAGCACGGTGCGCATCAGCACCGACTTGCCCGTGCCGGAGGCGCCGACGAAGCCGAGGATCTCGCCGTGGTAGATATCGAGATTGAGCCTGTCGAGCACGATGTTGCTGCCGAAACCGACGGTCAGGTCCCTGACCGAAAGCACCACCTCATGCGACTTTGCCGAAACCTGCTCCATGGACATCCCTAGAAATCGATCGCGGCGTAGAACATGGCGAAGAGGCCGTCGACGAGGATGACGACGAAGATCGACTTCACCACGGCGGCGGTGACGTGGCGGCCGAGCGATTCGGCGCTGCCCCCCACCTTCAGCCCCTCGACCGAGGCGACGATGCCGATGATCAGCGCCATGAAGGGCGCCTTGATCATGCCCGACACCACCGTCGACAGGTCGATCGCCTCGCGAAGGCGCGACAGGAAGGTGTCGAAGGTGATGCCGGAATAGGACCAGGCGACGAAGGCGGCGCCGCCCAGCGCCGCGAAATTGGCGAGGATGGTCAGAAGCGGCAGCGCCACCGTCAGCGCGACGAGACGCGGGAAGACGAGAACGCCGACGGGGCTGAGCCCCATGACCTTCAGCGCGTCGATCTCCTCGCGCATCTTCATCGAGCCGATCTCGGCCGTGATCGCGCTGCCCGACCGGCCGGCGATCATGATGGCGGTGAGCAGCACGCCGACCTCGCGCAGCTGGAGGATGCCGACGAGATCGACGACGAAGACCTCGGCTCCGAAATAGCGCAACTGGAAGGCGCCCTGCTGGGCGATGATCGCCCCGATAAGGAAGGACATCAGCAGGATGATCGGCACGGCGCGCACGCCCATATGGTCGATCTGGTGCACGATCGCCGAGGGCGACACGCCGCTGCGGCGACCGAGCTTCAGCTGCGCGCCGCGCACCGCCGAGCCGAGGATAAACATGGCGGCGACCGTGTCGTCCCAGACGTCCATCACCGCGCGGCCGACCGGCGCGAAGGTGCGCTCGAACAGCGAGCCCTTCACGTCGCCGTCTTCCTGCGGTTCGGCAAGCCTTTCCGGCAGCGCGGAAATCAGGTCGGCATAGCGCGCGCCCGCGCGGTCGGCGAGGCTCACCGCGCCGCCCTCGCCCTGCCGTTCGGTGATGGCCCGGCGCAGCAGCCAGGCGCCGGCCGTGTCCATGGCCGTGACGCCGCCAAGGTCGATTTCCAGCGCGCCGCCCTGCCCGCGGCCGATATCCGCCAGCCGCTTGCCGGCGGCGACCGCGTTCGTGTTCACCCATTCGCCGGAAAGGCGCCAGACCTCTCCGCCTTTTCCAGGCAGGTTTTCGATCGCGATGTCGATGGGGGGACGGGCGGCGGTCAAGTCTCTTGCATCTTCCCGTGCTTGGGACAACATGCGCCTGTCTTACCGGCTCGCCGCCCGTCTGTCACCGAACGAACCCGCAAAAGCCCCGTCCCGCCTCGATTTTTTCAAGCCCGCCAGGAACAGCCCCATGCGCCGCACATTGCTCGCCACCGCCGAAAGCTTCCCCATCGCCGGCACGTTCACCATTTCGCGCGGCGCCAAGACGACGGCCGAGGTGGTGACCTGCACGATCGGCGGCTCGGGCCGTTCCGGGCGCGGCGAATGCGTTCCCTATGCGCGCTACGGCGAATCGGTCGCCGGCGTGCTCGCCGCCATCGAGGAGATGCGCGGCGCCGTCGAAGACGGTATCGGCCGCGAGGAACTGGCGCGGATCATGCCGGCGGGGGCTGCCCGCAACGCCCTCGACTGCGCGCTCTGGGACCTCGAGGCGAAGCTGTCGGGCGTGCCGACCGCGCAGGTGGTCAACGCCGCGCCGCCGCAAAAGCTCGTCACCGCCTATACGCTCTCCCTCGGCGAGCCCGAGGCGATGCGGCGGCAGGCGGCGCAGGAGGCAAGCCGCCCCCTCCTCAAGGTCAAGGTCGGCACGGCGGACGACGCCGCCCGCATCCGTGCAGTGCGCGCCGGGGCGCCCGAAAGCGCCATCATCCTCGATGCCAACGAGGGTTGGACGCCGGAAAACCTCGCCTATCACCTGGCGCTCTGCGCCGAGGCGCGCATCGCCCTTGTCGAGCAGCCGCTGCCGGCGGGAAGCGATTCGGCGCTGCGCGACATCGTCCGCCCCGTGCCGATCTGCGCCGACGAGAGCGTGCACCGCACGAAGGACGTCCAGAACCTCGTCGACCGCTACGACGCGATCAACATCAAGCTCGACAAGGCCGGCGGGCTGACGGAGGCGCTGGCGCTGCGCGCGGCGGCGAAGGCGCACGGGCTGAAGATCATGGTGGGCTGCATGGTCGGCACCTCGCTCGGCATGGCGCCGGCCGTGCTCCTGGCGCAAGGGGCCGATTTCGTCGATCTCGACGGCCCGCTGCTGCTGGCACGAGACCGGGAACCGGGCCTTACCTACGAGGGCTCGACCGTCTATCCGCCGGAGGCCTCGCTCTGGGGCTGAGCGCGCGGCGCGACGAGGCGCCCGGCGACAACCGACAGGAGGCCGGCCGCGGCGACGAACGACATGAGGTAGAAACCCTCGACGCCGTACCAGTTGTAGGCATAGCCCGAAACGAAGGTGGCGAGCGCGGTGAAGACACCGGTATAGAAGTAATAGAGCCCCTGCGCGGCCGCCTCCTGTTCCTCCGCAACGCGCTCCACGAGCCGGCTCTGCGCGCTCATGTGGATCAGCGCATAGGTGAAGGCATGCAGACATTGCAGCGCGAAGTAGCCGGCGAAGGACATGTCCATCGGGAAGAGGACCCAGCGGCCGACCGCCACGGCGCTGCCGACCGTCATCATGGACCAGAGATTGAAGCGGCGCCGCAACTGGACGGCGAAGAGGAAGAACACCACCTCGGCCAGCACGCCGGCGCTCCACAGGATGCCGACATCGACGCCGCTGAAGCCCATCTTCTGCCAGTAGATCGCCGAGAAGGCGTAGAGCATGGCGTGGCTCGCATTGACCAGCGAGACGCCGATCAGCATGAGCTGCACGTCCGCCTGCCGCAGCGTGCTCTTCGTCGGCATGGTGGCGATCGCCGCGATGGGCGACGGGCGGCGCGGCTTGCCGATCTTCGGCGCGATCACCGCGCCGAGCACGGTCAGCACGAAGGCGGCGGCCATGGCCGGCAGCACCATGGCGCCGCCGTAGAGGCCGGCAAGCCACCCGCCGATCATCGTCGCGACGATGAAGGCGAGCGAGCCCCAGAGCCGCATCCTGCCGTAATCGAAATTCCAGCGCCGCACGCCCGAAAGCATGATCGCCTCGGTGATCGGCACATAGGGCGAATAGACGGCGCCCTGCAGCGTATAAAGCAGCAGCACCGGCCAGAAGGACCCGGTCGCAAAAAGCGCGAGCGCCGTTAAAAGCGACAGGAGCCCCGACCAGAGCAGCACGATGGAACGCTCGCCGAGCCGGTCCGCGATAATGCCGGCCACCGGCGCGGTGAAGACGCGCACGAACATCGGCACGGCGAGGACGATGCCGATCTGGAAATCGCTCATCGACAGCGTTTCCAGCCAGACCGGAAAGAACGGCAGCGCGATGCCGTTGACCATCATCGGCGCGCAGAAGACGAGGGCAATGCGCGCGGCGAAGAACGGCGGCGCGCCGGCGGTCACGGTAAAACCGGAGGGGGCATTCATGGGTGGGGAACCTGATTGGAACGCCCACCGCTCTATCATGACGATGTACGTGCGCCAATCCGCTATTTCTGCCCGCCGCCGGCTTACGCCGCCTCCGGCGCGCGGGCCCCAATCGCCGGCATCTGGCGCGAGACCGGAACCACCTCGGCGGGGATCGCGGCGAGCGTCTGCCAGGTGATCAGTTCCATCTCGCCGTCATGGTGCTCGGCGATCGCCGTGCAGCTTTCCACCCAGTCGCCGCTGTTGATGTAGCGGATGCCGTCGATCTCGGTGATGACGGCGTGGTGGATGTGGCCGCAGATCACGCCGTCCGCATCGTGGCGCCGCGCCTCGTCGACCACCACCTTCTGGAATTCGCCGATGAAGTTCACCGCCGTCTTCACCTGCTGCTTGGCCCAGGAGGAGAACGACCAGTACGGCAGGCCGAGCCGGCGGCGGATGGCGGCGAAGACGACGTTGATGGCGATGGCCGCGTCATAGGCCCAGTCGCCGAGATAGGCGACGACGCGGGCGTGACGCACCACGACATCGAACTCGTCGCCGTGCAGTACGAGATAGCGCTTGCCGTCGGCCGCCTCGTGGATGATGCGGTCGGCCACTTCCACGCCGCCGAAATGGGTGCCGGGGAACTCGCGCAGGAATTCGTCGTGGTTGCCGGGAATGTAGATGATGCGCGTGCCCTTGCGCGCCTTGCGCAGGAGTTTCTGCATCACGTCGTTGAAGGCCTGCGGCCAGTACCAGTTGCGCTTGAGGCGCCAGCCGTCGACGATGTCGCCGACGAGCACGATGGTCTCCGCTTCGTGATGCCGCAGGAAATCGATCAGGAAATCCGCCTTGGCCGCCTTCGATCCCAGATGCACGTCCGAAATGAACAGCGTGCGGAAGTGGCGGACATTGGGGTCGGCAAGGGTCGCAGTCATGCGTCTTTACTCCGGGTGGCCGGCCGCCGCGGTGGTCGTGGGAAAGGGCGGCTTTCATCCCGTTGAAAACCAGACTCCTGTTTCAGATTGATGACACACCTATGCCTTTTTCAATGGCAAATAGGCATTGCACAGACCGCTGATTGCGGCTTTATGGAAGACTCGGAAAACGTCACGTCGCGGCGGCTTCGCAGAGCGAAGGGTCGCGACGAAAACAGCATATGGCAGGGAGCATCATGAGCACGGGTGACAAATCGCGCACGCAGGACGGTCCGGCAAGCGGCGACATCGACCAGCAGGCCCTCTTCTTCCACCGCCACCCCCGCCCCGGCAAGCTCGAGATCAACCCGACCAAGCCGCTCGGCAACCAGCGCGACCTGGCGCTCGCCTATTCGCCCGGCGTCGCCGCGCCCTGCCTCGCCATCCGCGACGACGCCAACACGGCCGCCGACTACACCGCGCGCGCCAACCTCGTCGCCGTCGTCTCCAACGGCACGGCCGTGCTCGGCCTCGGCAATATCGGCCCCCTCGCCTCCAAGCCCGTGATGGAAGGCAAGGCGGTGCTCTTCAAGAAGTTCGCCGGCATCGACGTCTTCGACATCGAGATCGACGCGCCGACGGTCGACGAGATGGTCAATGTCGTCTCCGCGCTGGAACCGACCTTCGGTGGCATCAATCTTGAGGATATCAAGGCGCCGGAATGTTTCGAGGTGGAGCGCCAGTTGCGCGAGAAGATGGACATCCCCGTCTTCCACGACGACCAGCACGGCACGGCGATCATCGTCGCCGCCGCGGTCCTCAACGGCCTGGAACTGGCCGGCAAGGCGCTTTCCGACGCCAAAATCGTCGCCTCGGGCGCGGGCGCCGCTGCGCTCGCCTGTCTCAACCAGCTCGTCTCGCTCGGTGCCAAGGTCGAGAACATCTGGGTGCATGACATCGAGGGCCTGGTCTACAGGGGCCGCGAGGCCCTGATGGACCAGTGGAAGAGCGTCTATGCGCAGGAGACGGACAAGCGCCAGCTCTCCGAGACCATCGACGGCGCCGACGTCTTCCTCGGCCTTTCGGCCGCCGGCGTGCTGAAGCCGGAACTGCTCGCCCGCATGGCGGAAAAGCCGCTGATCATGGCGCTCGCCAACCCGACGCCGGAGATCATGCCCGAGGAGGCGCGCGCCGCCCGCCCGGACGCGATGATCTGCACCGGCCGCTCGGACTTCCCCAACCAGGTCAACAACGTCCTCTGCTTCCCCTACATCTTCCGCGGCGCGCTCGATTGCGGCGCGCGCACGATCAACGAGGAGATGAAGATGGCCGCCGTGCGCGCCATCGCCTCCCTCGCCCGCGAGGAAGTGTCCGACGTCGCCGCCCGCGCCTATTCCGGCGATACGCCGAGCTTCGGCCCGAACTACCTGATCCCCTCGCCCTTCGACCAGCGCCTCATCCTGCGCATCGCGCCGGCCGTCGCGCGCGCGGCCGCCGAAACCGGCGTGGCGATGCGTCCGATCACCGATTTCGACGCCTATCTCGACCAGCTCAACCGCTTCGTCTGGCGCTCGGGCTTCATCATGAAGCCGATCTTCGCCGCCGCCAAGAACGCCGCCCGCAAGCGCGTGATCTTCGCCGAAGGCGAGGACGAGCGCGTGCTGCGCGCCGCCCAGGTGCTGCTGGAGGAGGATATCGCCAAGCCGATTCTCATCGGCCGCCCGCAGATCATCGAGGCGCGCCTCAAGCGCTATGGCCTGCGCATCCGCCCGCAGACCGATTTCGAGGTCGTGAACCCCGAGGACGATCCGCGCTACCGCGACTATGTCGACGACTATTTCCGCATCGTCGGCCGCCGCGGCGTCATCCCGGAGGCCGCGCGCACCATCGTGCGCACCAACCAGACCGTCATCGGCGCGCTCGCCCTCAAGCGCGGCGAGGCCGACGCGCTGATCTGCGGCGTCGAAGGGCGCTATGCCAAACACCTGCGCGACGTCAGCCAGATCATCGGCAAGAAGGAGGGCGTGCTCGACTTCTCCGCGCTCAGCCTGCTGATCTCGCAGCGCGGCGCCACCTTCTTCACCGACACCTATGTCACCTTCGACCCGACGGCCGAGGAAGTGGCGCAGATGACGGTGATGGCCGCGCAGGAAATCCGCCGCTTCGGCATCACGCCGCGCGCCGCCCTCGTCTCCCATTCGAACTTCGGCTCGCGCGATTCCGACAGCGCCTTCAAGATGCGCCGGGCGATGGAGATGGTGCGCGAGATGGACCCGACGCTCGAGGCGGACGGCGAGATGCACGGCGATGCCGCGATCTCCGAGGCCCTGCGCCAGCGCGTCATGCCGAATTCGACGCTGTCCGGCGAGGCCAACCTCCTGGTCTTCCCCAATCTCGACGCCGCCAACATCACGCTCGGCGTCGTCAAGACAATGACGGACAGCCTGCATGTCGGCCCGATCCTGCTCGGCGCGGCCATGCCCGCCCACATCCTCTCGCCCTCGGTCACCTCGCGCGGCGTCGTCAACATGGCCGCGCTCGCCGTGGTGGAAGCCTCCAACCCGGCCTGACCGGTCATCACAGCCTTACGAAACGGCCGCCGCCCCGGCGGCCGTTTTCGTTTGCGGCGCCAGGCGTGCTGCATCCCGCGCCTCCCACCAGTCGCCGAGCGCATCCACCAGCGGCAGCAGCGTCAGGCCGGATGGCGTCAGGTCGTACTCGACCCGCAGCGGATAGCCGTCGAACACTGTGCGCTGCACGATGCCCGCCTTTTCCAGCTTGCGCAGTTCGAGCGTCAGGATGCGATGCGAGACGGTCGGGTTGTCGCGCCTGAGGTCGCTGAAGCGCTTCGTGCCGTCCTTCAGGTAGTAGATCAGCAGGGTCGGCCAGCGGCCGCTCAGCACCTGCATGACCTCCTCGATCGGGCAACGGGAAACGAGATCCTTCATGGCGGGCTCCGGCATGGTGACAAAAATGTGCGTAATTTACATGGGGGCGGGCAAGCCCTAGGTCCAGTGTCGCTGCGCAGCGTGGTCAACAGAAATCACGGAGAAGAACATTGGAACCGATCCTCGTCTACGGCTTCCCCGCCGGAAGCTCCATGGGCCTCGTCGCCGCGCTGGAATGGCTGGGAAAGCCCTACCGCCTCTGCCGCGTCGACATGCTGGGCGAAATGCGCGATACCGCCTATGCCCGCCTCAACGCCCGGCACGAAACCCCGGCCCTCGTCACCGATGACGGCCGGGTGATCACCGAGACCATGGCTATCGCCCACTGGATCGCCGCGCGCGACACGGAACGGCGCGTCAGCTTCGATCCCGCAACGCCGGACGCCGACCGCATGGTCCAGATGATGGCCTTCCTCAACACCGGCTTCACCGGCGCCTTCAGCCCCCTCTGGGCGGCGCTCGAACTGGAGACGCCGGACCCGGTGCTGGAGGATTCGCTCCGCCGCTGGGGCCGCGAGGGTGTCATCGAGCGGCATGACAAGCTGGAGGCGATGCTCGGCGATACGCCCTACCTTGCCGGCGACCATCCGACTTTGGCGGACGGCGTGCTCATCGGCGTCGCCCGCTGGCTCGACTATCATGCGGTCGCCCCGGCAAGCCGCTGGCCCCGCATAGAGGCCATCCGCCGCCGGCTGGAGGCCGACCCCGCCGTCCTGTTCGCCACCGCGCTGGAAAGCGGCGAGACATCGGCCGGCTCGGGCGCCTTCAAGGGCCATGTGCCGCTTGCCGGGGTCATCGAGCGCTACGGCAAGGCTTGAAGACGGAAGGCCGGGCGGAAAGCCCGGCCTTCTCAAGGTCCCGCCGCAAGCTCCAGCCGTCGCGTCATGCCGATCGCGGCGAGAAACGGCTCGTCGTGGCTGACGACGAGGAGCGCGCCGTCATAGGCCCGCAGGCCCGCTTCCACCGCCTCGATGGCCTCGATGTCGAGATGGTTCGTCGGCTCGTCGAGAATCAGCAGCGCCGGCGGCGTGCTTGCACCGAGCACGCAGGCAAGGCCGGCGCGCAGCAACTGTCCGCCCGAAAGGCTGCCGGTAAGCTGCAGGGCGGCATCCGCGCGGAACATGAAGCGCGCCAGCGCCGCCCGGCAGGCGTTTTCGCCGGCCTCCGGGTTGATGCGGCGGAAATTGTCGCGGATCGACAGGGCCGGATCGAGCAGGCTCACCTTCTGGTCAAGCATGGCGACATCCGTAAAGAGGCGCACGCTGCCCTGCCAGGGTTCGAGCGCACCGGTGACGAGCGCCAGGAGCGTCGTCTTGCCCGAACCGTTCGGCCCCGTCACGGCCACCCGCTCCGGCCCCGTCATGACGAAGGACAGGTCGCGGATGACCGGGCGTTCCGCCCGGTAGCCGGCGGTGACACCGTCCAGCCGGAGCACCGTCTTGCCGGCGGAAAGACCGGTTGGCGGCACGGCGACGGTCAGCGGCTCGAGAACCTCGATGCGCCCGCGCGCCGTCGCCACCGCCTCGCCGGCCTGCGCCTGCCGGTCCTCGGCAAGCCGCGCATTGGCGCCGCCCGTCAGCTCGCTGCGCTCCTTCATGGCGCCCAGCATGATGCGCGGGATATCGCCGCGCGCCTTCTTGCGGCGGCCGGCGCTGTCCTTGCGCGCCTTGCGCTCGGCGACGACCTGCATGGTGCGCGCCACCTCGGCGGCGTGTTTTTCCGCATCCGCAAGGCCGCGGCGGGCGGCGGCAAGCTCCAGCGCCTTGCGCTCGCGATAGGCGCTCCAGTTGCCGCCGTAGCGGGTGGCGCCAAGCGTCGTCAGCTCGACGATGGCGTCCATCGTCTCCAGCAGTTCGCGGTCGTGGCTGACGACGACGGCGCCCGCCCGCCAGCCGGCAAGGAGATCGACGACCGCCTGCCGCCCGTCGCGGTCGAGATTGTTCGTCGGCTCGTCGAGCAGCAGGAAATCGGGCTCGCTGAAGATGAGGGCCGCGAGCGCCGCCCGCGTGCGCTGCCCGCCGGAAAGCGCGGCAAGCGGCGTCTCCGGCTCCGCATCAAGCCCGACGCGGGCAAGCGCGGCGGCAAGCCGCGCCTCCAGCGTCCAGTCGGCATCGGCAAGCGCCTCGGCGTCCGCCTCGCCGCGCGCGGCGCGGGAAAAGAGGTCGAGCGCCTCGACGATGCCGAACAGGCTGGCGACGGTCTCCTGCGCGCCGACCTGCACGCTCTGGCGCAGGAGGCCGAGCGTGCCGTTCACCGTGACGGTGCCGGATTGCGGCACAAGCGTACCGGCGACGAGCTTCAGCAGCGTCGTCTTGCCGACGCCGTTGCGGCCGATGAGGCCGGCGCGCTCGGCGCCGAAGGTCAGGTCGAGATCGGAAAGAAGGGCGCGGCCGTCAGGCGTGGACCAGCGGATTTTGGAAAGGGTGATGGAATGCGGCATGGATACGGATTTCCCCGAGGACAAAACGAAGTCGGTTTGCGGTCGGGTTGAAATCCATGATGCACCATCCGGTCGGCATTGCGTTGCCGGACATCTAGGGACGAACCGGCCGCCTTGCAAGGGCAGAGGCCGGTTCGCCGGGATTAAAGGCTCAGGCCGAGGGCTGCTTCAGCCGCTTCGACCATTCGTCGGCCTTGCCCTGGCCGGCATCCTTCCAGGGCGAGCCCTTGAGGCCGAGCTTAGCGCGAAACCCCATGGCGGAGATGATCAGCCGGTTCATGCCGGAGGCGATGAAGGGCAGCGAGGCGATGTGCAGGCCGGTGAACGGCAGGAAGGGATTGCGGCGCAGCGAGCCGTAGATCTCGATGCGCGTCGTCGTCTTGTAGCTCGGGCTGCGGGCGTGGAAGCCGTGCGTGTCGGCGACGATCAGGGTATTCGCCTTCACCGTCATCTTGACCGGCTGGCCATAGCCGAGCGCCCCAAGCTCGTCCGGCATGATGCGCAGCGAGCCGCGGGCGGAATACTTGTTCTCGATCGCATCGGCATTCTCGCTGATGCCGCGCTCCCAGGCGAGGCGCTGCGGCGTCATCTCGTGCGAGCCCGGCACATAGGAAAACGGGCCGTCCTCCTCGCCCACGTCGCGCAGGAAGAGCCACGCCTTGGCTGTCGGCTGGAACGTGTCGCTGTGCAGCGCGGTCTGCGGGTCGGTGGAGCCCTGCGTGATGACGGAGGGCAGCGCCATCACCACCTGCACGACGAGCAGCGGCTGGCCGGCATGGGACGAGACATAGCGCAGGAGATTGGTGACGCGCGGATCGTTGCGCGCCGCCTTGAAGCCCGGCAGGCTTTCCAGGTCGCTGTCGTCGATAATCGCGCGGCGCGTGACGGTGTCGCCCTGCAGCATGTCGTAGCGCTCGAAGTCGCGCTCGGCGATCTCGCGGGTGACCGCGGCGAACACGTCGGGCGACAGGAAATCCTCGATCTTCACGAAGCCGTTCTCGGCATATTGCCGGCGATGGTCCGGGGCGACGAGGTGCTCCAGCTTCCTGCGGCGCCAGGCGGCCATGCGCATGGCGAGCGACACGCGCTTTTCGTGCAGGCCCTTCCGGTTCAGCCATTTGCTGCCGATGATGGGATTGTCAGCGAAGGACTTTGCACCGGACGCGAGCTGGAGCGCGTACCAGGGGCTGAGCAAGATGGAGGAGATCCGCATGAATACCTGCCTGCAAGGGCCGGTTTCCGCCAGGGGCGGATGCGCGGGCAAGCGCGCAGACCGGCTGTTGAGTTTGTCGAGAGTGCTACACCAAGGCCCAGGGGAGATCAATTGCGGGGCGCAGCCAAAAACATGAATATGAAAATCATATTTCAGGGGCCGCGTTAATCACAAATCCGGGAGCACGTTGCGCTTCCCCCGCCACGGCCTATGATAAGAGCTGCATATGGGCCGATTACGGCCATTCACGTTCACGGGATCGATGATTTGAAAGGGCCTGTCCGCCTCCTCCTTGCCCTTGCGACCGGGCTGACGCTCACCTTTTCGGGTGGCACGGCGATGGCGGGCGTGTGCGAGCGGCTCCAGGCGGAGCTTGCCAACCTGCCGAAGGTGGTTGTCGACACCGCGAGCGCCCGCAAATATGCCGGCGCCATCGCCCGCCAGAACATCCAGCTTCGCAAGGCCAAAAGCGACCAGCGCCGCCTCGGCTGCTCGGGCGGCAGCATCATCGTCGTCGGCGGTGCGAATGCCAAGGCCTGCGACACGCTTACGACCGTCATCGGCAAGATGGAGCGCAACCTCCAGATCCTCGACAGGAAGCGCCGCGAATTTGCCGGCGGCACCTCCTCGCAGGGCAAGCGCAACCGCCTTGCCGCCATGCTGGAGACCAACGGCTGCAACGGCGAGGCGAAGGTCATGCCCATCGCGGCGACCGAGACGCTGCGCACGCTCGACGAGAAGCGCGCCCTGCCCCTCGGCACGGCGCCCGAGGGCAGCGAGCGCCTGCCATTGCGCACGCTCGGCGGCGGCAATGGCCACGGCAACCTGCGCACCGTCTGCGTGCGCACCTGCGACGGCGGCTTCTTCCCGATCTCGTCGGGCGCCACCCCGCTCGATTTCCGCCGCGACCAGAAGGTCTGCGCGATGATGTGCCCGCAAACCGAGACCGAGCTGTTCTACCAGTCGATGACGAGCGGCCAGGAAACCGAGCAGATGACCTCCACGGTCACCGGCCGGCCCTATTACGAGATGCCGAACGCCTTCTCCTACCGCACGCGCGACCTCTCCAAGCCCGGCGCCTGCGGCTGCAACCTCTCGGCCTATTACCAGGAGATGATCAAGCGCGAGAAAGCGCTGAAGGGCGAGGATGCCGAGACGGCGAGAACCGGCACGGCGCAAGATGCCGGCGGCGGTTCCATCACCACCATCCGCACCCTGCCGAAGAAGGAAGAGACGCCGGTGAGGATGCCGGCGCAGGTCGAGGAGCGCGACTACGACCCGGCCACCAGCAAGGTGCGCACGGTCGGCCCGGTCTTCCTGCCGGCCAATGAATCCGCCATCGACCTCGGCCGCCCGGTGGATGCCGGCGTCAACTGACGCCCTCTTCCGGCCAGCGCTCCTCGAACACCAGCTCTTCCAGCGGCAGGCGCTGGCGCCAGCCCTTCACCGCCAGTTCCGGCTCGCCATAGAGCCGGTCGACGAAGCCGACGCAGAGCCAGGCGACGATCTCGACATGCGAGGGTATGCCGAGGATCGCGCGGATGTCGCTGTCGTGGAAAATGCTGACCCAGCCGACGCCGACGCCTTCCGCCCGCGCCGCCAGCCACAGGTTCTGCACCGCGCAGACCGTGGAATAGACGTCCATGCGCGGATTGTGGGTGCGGCCGAGCACCACGCTACCACCGCGGGTCGGATCGCAGGTCACGCAGATCGACAGCGGCGCCTTCAGGATGCCCTCGAGCTTCAGCGCGCGGTATTGCGCCTGCCGCTCCCCTTCGAACATCGCCGCCGCCTCGCCATTGGCCTTCAGGAAGGCCGCGTGCACCGCCCGCCGCGTCGCCTCGCCGCGCACCAGCAGGAAATTCCACGGCTGCATGAAGCCGACCGAAGGGGCGTTGTGGGCGGCCTGTAGCAGGCGGCCGACGAGATCGTCCGGCAAGGGATCGGGCAGGAACTGGTCGCGCACGTCGCGGCGCGTTTCGATCGCTCGGTAGACGGCCTGCCGTTCCGCACGGGAAAAGGTGCCGGCCCGGACGAGCGCATGTCCACTCTCCGCCGGATCGTGAAAACGCTCCGGCTCCGTTTTTCGCAATCCCGGACGCAAAACCGCTTCGCACTTTTTCTGGAATTGCTCTTGGTCCAACGGTTCGTTTCGCATCGTCATCTCCCCAACAACGCGTCACGACCTGCCGCCGTCCGCGCGGTTCGGTCTATCGTGCCAGGCCGGTCTTCTGACTTCGGGTCACGCGGCAGGCACCTGCCTTCCCGGTTGAACAACCAGTGGCAAAAGCCTGAATCGATTCAAGCTTTTACGGTGCGAGCCATCCCCGTCACAGCGTTGGGCACGTTCCGGACCTGGGTTTTCGCCCGCACCGGATTCCCGATTCTCCCGCCGAAGCGGGCACCTGACGCGGAGGATATGCGCACGGCTTGCAGGCGCAATCAAGCCCGCCCGCCGCCTCAGGCCGCGCGCGCCGCGCCGGCCGCGGCAACCGCCGCGCCGTCCAGGTCGCCGGCATGGGCCGCGCGGTTGCGGCCGGCATTCTTGGCGGCATAGAGCGCTGCGTCCGCCATCACCATCACGTCGTGCACGCTGCCGCCGTGATCGGGGAACTGGGCGATGCCCGCACTGCCGCCGATCACAAGAAGCTGACCGTCATGGGCGATCGGCACCTGCGCATCCCGCACGAGGCCTTCGGCAAGTTCAAGCAGCGCCTGCCGGCTGAAGGCGCCGGCGAGCAGCACGGAGAACTCGTCGCCGCCGAGCCGCGCGACCGTACCGAGCGTGCCGATACGGTCGGAAAAGCGCCGGGCGACAGCCTGCAGCACTGCGTCGCCCGCGGCATGGCCGTGCCGGTCGTTGACGGCCTTGAACCGGTCGAGGTCGAGCGCCAGGATCGCGAAGGGCTGGTTCTCGCCCTTGCGGATGGCGCGGCGTACCTCCTCGTCGAAGCCGCTGCGGTTTTTCAGGCCCGTCAGGGGATCGTGCCGCGCGAGGAAGGCATTTTGCGCCTCGCTGCGCTGCAACGCCTTGACGAGCGCGGCAAAGCGCATCGTGACAAAGAGCATGACGCCGGCAAAGACCAGTACGAAAATCGCGATCTGCGGCAGCGCCGATTCCCACACGAAGGCACCCGGCATGTTCGGCCGCCAGGAAGCGACCATCGGATTGTAGGTGTCGGCGCCGACTGGCGTCATCACGAGGCCGGGCTCCTGCCTCACGATTGGCGAGAAGCCGAGATCGTGGACACCGAGCCGCTCTTCGGTGTTGGCCAGCATCTTCTGCGAGACGGGCTTGACGGTGATCAGCAGCGTCGGCTGCATCCGGCTTGCGGGAATGTAGAGCGATTTCGGAATGACCGCCTGCACGACGACGATGCTCATGACGCTATCGATGAGACGCATGCCGGAGACGTGAATCTCCGGCAGCGACGGCGTCAGGAGGTCGGGATCCTCCCTGGCGCCCTCGACCTGCCAGCCGCCGGGACCGGGCGTCAGCGCCTGCCGGTAGGCCCGCTCGGCCTTGAGGGTGAGGTCGCTCACCCAGTGCAGCTTTTCGCGCGCCCTGCGTTCGGAGACCTTTTCGCCGCGGTGGACGCCGAGCACCTTCTCGCCGCCGGGCGTGGTGAAGATCATCCAGGAAAAGCCGAAATCGGACCACATCCAGTCGCGGATATGGTCCCTTACGAAGGCATCGCCCGGCATGCCGGTCTTCAGCTCCTCGAAGGTCTTGTCCCAGAAGGACATCTGGCTCTGGTACTGCACCACCTGGTTGATCTGGTGGCTGAACTCGTTGCGCACCAGCGTGCGCTCGGTCTCGGCGACAAAACTGTCGGCCCGCTCGCTCGCATGATCGAGCACGAGATAATTGGCGACGCCGAACAGCAGGACGATCATCGCCGCCGCCGCCCGTATCGCCAAACCAACCCCGCGTCGCCGCTTCAAGCGACCAGCCTGCGTCTTGTCCGTCATCCGTTTCCCTGCCCGCTGCCCCCGGCCGGTTTTCCCGGCATTGTTGGGAGAAGACTAGCCGACAGACGGCAAAAATCGCTTAAGTGGGCTGGTGAGCGAATGCTTAATGGGTGAGATTCGACACCTCACCCGTTGTCGACGACCTTCTTCAGGATCGGCGTCCTCAGGCGCGCCTTTCCGTTCTTGTCGGCCAGTTCCACACCGGAGAATGCAAGCAGCTTGCTGAACTGGCTATACCCATAGGCTTTGACCTCGAAACCCGGCTGGCAGTCCTTCAAGGCCTTCATGAGGTCCGGCAGCCGGACACATTCTCCATCAGTCCGAGGTGCGGCGATGAACGCCCTCCGCAGAACCTCCTCTTTCAACGCACGATGCGAGACGTTCACCTGCTTGACGGCAGGGGTTGTCGGCTTTTCCTGTTCTTTGGGAGAGATGACCTTGAAGAGGTCGCAGGCGGCACGAAAGCGGGTGGAGGCGTGCGGCATGCCCATGCCGACGACGGTTTTCCCGCCCTGCCGGATGCGCATCGCAAGCTGTGTGAAGTCACCGTCGCAGGTAGCGAGGCAGAAGACATCCGCATCGATCATGTGGAGCAGATCCATGACACCGATGACGAGCGCGATGTCCGCACCGTTCTTGCCCGCCGCGCAGGAAACCGTCTGGCAAGCCATCAGCGCATGGCGTGGCAGAACGTCCAGCCAGGGCGCCAGAGCCGGCCGGGAAAAATCGCCATAGACGCGGCGATGGGCCAGAGATCCGTGCCGACCCGCCTCATCGAGAATGGCACCGGCCAGTGACGGCGGTATATTCTCCGCATCAATGAACAGCACGACATTGCGCTTAGACATTATCCGCCATCCTCTGAACAGAGGTGGAGAATAGCAAAAGGAGGCTCCGCAGCAATTGCCGGAACCAGCTTTTGCTTGCAGCGGTTAACGCAACGCTACCCCCGGTCGCGATAGCGGTTGGTGATCGGATAGCGCCGGTCGCGGCCGAAATTCTTGCGGGTAATCTTCACGCCCGGCGCGGACTGGCGGCGCTTGTATTCGGCGATGTAGAGCAGATGCTCGATGCGGTGCACGGTCGCCGCGTCGTGCCCGCGCGCGACGATCTCCTCGGTGCTCATCTCCAGTTCCACCAGGCATTCAAGGATATCGTCGAGCACCGGATAGGGCGGCAGCGAATCCTGGTCGGTCTGGTTGGGACGCAGTTCGGCGGAGGGCGCCTTGTCGATGATGTTCTGCGGGATCACCTCGCCCGTCGGCCCGAGCGCCCCCGGCGGCACATGCCCGTTGCGCCAGCGCGAGATCGCGTAGACCTGCATCTTGTAGAGGTCCTTGATCGGGTTGAAGCCGCCGTTCATGTCGCCGTAGAGCGTCGCATAGCCGACCGACATTTCCGATTTATTGCCGGTCGTCACGACCATCGAGCCGAACTTGTTGGAGACCGCCATGAGGATGGTGCCGCGCGCGCGGCTCTGCAGGTTCTCCTCGGTGATGCCCTCCTCCGTGCCCTCGAAAAGCTCCGAGAGCGAGGAGAGGAAGCCGGTCACCGGCGGCTCGATCGGCACGATATCGTAGCGGCAGCCGAGCAGCCGGGCGCAATCGGCCGCGTCCTTCAGCGAATCCTTCGACGTATAGCGATAGGGCATCATGATGCAGCGCACGCGCTCCTCGCCGAGCGCGTCGACGGCGATCGCCGCGCAGATCGCCGAATCGATGCCGCCCGACAGGCCGAGCACGACATTCTTGAAGCCGTTCTTGTTGACGTAGTCGCGAAAGCCGAGGAGGCAGGCGCGGTAATCCGCCTCCTCCTTCTCGGGAATGCGCGACATCGGCCCGCCGTCGCAGACCCAGCCGTCGGCGCGCTTCTTCCAGGTGGTCAGCGCGATCGTCTCCTCGAACTGGCTCATCTGGAAGGCGAGCGACTTGTCCGTGTTGAAGGCGAAGCTGGCGCCGTCGAAGACCAGCTCGTCCTGGCCGCCGAGCTGGTTGGCATAGAGCAGCGGCAGGCCGGTCTCGATGACCTGCTTCAGCGCGACCTGGTGGCGGATATCGACCTTGCCGCGATAGTAGGGCGAACCGTTCGGCGACAGCAGGATTTCCGCGCCGCTCTCGGCCAGCGTCTCGCAGACGCCGAGGTCGCCCCAGATATCCTCGCAGATCGGAATGCCGAGGCGCACGCCGCGGAAATTGACGGGACCGGGCATCGCGCCCTGGTCGAAGACGCGCTTTTCATCGAACTCGCCGTAGTTCGGCAGGTCCACCTTGTCGCGCACCGCTGTCACCTTGCCGCCGTCAAGGACGGCGACCGCGTTGTAGCGCCCCGTCTCGTCCTGCCTCGGAAAGCCGATGATGACGCCGGGGCCGCCTTTTGCGGTGTCGGCGGCGAGGTCGTCCACCGCGCGCCGGCAGGCCTTCAGGAAGGCGGGCTTCAGCACGAGGTCTTCCGGCGGATAGCCGGAGATGAAGAGTTCGGTCAGGAGAAGCAGGTCGGCCCCCTGCCGGGCGGCATCCTCGCGGGCGGCGCGCGCCTTGGCGAGATTGCCGGCGACGTCGCCGACGGTCGGGTTCAATTGCGCAACCGCGATGCGCAGCGTCGCCCTGGCCTGATCTGTCATGTCTCGATCGGAAGTCATGTCTGCGGACCCATCTCCTCTGGTGTCAGAGCCTGCGGCCGCACGCTCGGACAGTCGACAAGCTCTTTAGAGCATGACGGACGGTTTGGGAATGAAGCGCGGCGCCTTTGCCGGCGCTTTCGGTGCAAGCCCCCGGTTTTCAACGGGTTCGCGGCGCGACTGCACCCCGGCGGAGGAGGAACCAAAGCGGGGGACGAACGTTCTCGAAACCATTCATCTTCTGTTCAAGATGACGTCCGTATGACAGATACACGAAACTTTCATGAAATCTGGAGACGGCCTTGGCCCTGTTCACTTCCGCAGCCGTGGCAATCGATGCAACCGAAGAAAGCGCCGTCTCGGCCGGCTTCCTCGCGCGCCATGCCAAGGCGCTTGCCGTCCTGCGTTCGCTCGCCGTTTCCGCCCTTCTGGCGTTCCTCACCGTCGTTGTCGTCGAATGGATCACCCGCGGCTCGCTTGCCCCGGTGCGCCAGTATTTCACCAATCTCGAACAGCCGGCCTGGACCACGACGGGCGTCTTCTTCCTGCTCTACCTCGCCGTCGACGCGCTGATCGGCCGCCAGCACAAGGCCGTGCTGCTCGTCTCGCCGCTCGTCGTGCTGATGGGTGTCATTTCCCAGCAGAAGCAGGTGTTCCTTACCGATCCGCTCTATCCGACGGACCTGCTCTTCGGCCGCCAGATTCTGGAACTGATGCCGGTCCTCGTGCAGGACCGGCCGTGGACGGCCGCCCTTCTCGCCGTCGTCGTCCTTGCCTCGGTCATCGGCCTCGTCAGCCTCTGGATCTTCGCCTGGCGCCGCTTCCGGCCGCTGACGAGGAAGGAGCGCCTGGCGCGGCTTGCCGTCGCGCTGCCGCTTCTGGCCGGCTTCGTCTCCATCATGGACTACAACGAGTTCTCCTGGGTGCGCGACCGGCTGAAGGTCTTCCCGATCATGTGGGACCAGGCGGAGAACTATCGCCATAACGGCTTCGTCATGGCGTTCGCCATCAACCTGCCGATGGCCAATGTGCAGGCCCCCGCCGGCTACATGACCGAGGCGATCGACAAGATCCCGTCGAAGCCGATGCCGATCGGCACCACGCACCGCTCCAAGCCCGACGTCATCGTCGTGATGAGCGAATCGCTGTGGGATCCGACGCGCCTTCAGAGCGTGAAGCTCTCGGCCGATCCGATGCCCGTCATCCGCGAGAACCAGGGCGGCAGCGTCTTCTCGCCGGAATTCGGCGGGCTGACCGCCAATGTCGAGTTCGAGGCGCTGACGGGCTTCTCCAACGCCTTCCTGCCGACGGGCTCGATCCCCTACCAGCAATATGTGCGCAAGCCGATCCCCTCGCTCGCCACCTTCTTCCGCGCGGAAGGCTATACGGCGCGCGCCATCCATCCCTTCTCCGGCTGGTTCTGGAACCGCACCAGCGTCTACAAGGCCTTCGGCTTCGAGACGTTCAAGGATGTCGACAAGATGCCGCCGCTTGCCAAACGCGGCAACTTCACCTCGGACGAGGCGCTGACCAAGGAGATCATCCGCCAGGCCGACATGCAGGAAGACCCATTCTTCTTCTTCACCGTCACGCTGCAGGGCCACGGCCCCTATGACGACGGCCGCTATGCGAAGACCGACATCAAGGTGGACGGCAGCCTCGACGCCCGCGACAACCGCATGCTGGCAAGCTATGCCCAAGGCGTCAAGGAAGCCGACGGCAGCCTGAAGATGCTGATGGACTGGGCGAAGGAGCGCGACCGCGAGACGATCATCGTCGTCTTCGGCGACCACCTGCCGCCGCTCAACACCGTCTACAAGAATTCCGGCTACATGAAGGGCATCACCGCCTCACGCAAGGGTTCCGCCGAGCAGATGAAGAAGGAGCACGAGACCCCGCTCGTCATCTGGTCGAACAAGACGGGCGCCGAGAAGGAGATCGGCACGATCAGCCCGGCCTTCCTCTCCTACTACGTCCTCAAGGAAGCCGGCTTCGAGCATCCCTACTACACCGGCTTCCTCGGCGCGGTGCATGACAAGCTGCGCGTCATCGACCGCTACATGCTGATCGATGCCAAGGGCAGCGCCACGGCCGGCTGGGCCCGCCAGAAGGCGGTCGATCCCCTTGTGCGCGATTTCCGCTTCCTGCAGCACGACATCATGTTCGGCAAGCAGTACGGCCTGGAGCGCTTCTTCAATTCCCATGCGGAACTGATGGCTGCAGGCTCCTGATTTTCCTCGCGACGCCGCTCCCAAGCCTTGCAGGGCGCCGCAATGGTCCGGCGACCTGCGCCGCCGCGTCGTGGGGATAGCAACCAACCACAACCCTTCATATATTAAATCAAGATAATTCAATCAATAGGAGAAAATTAACGTGCGAGGCGCACCGTATGGATGCACCTCCTCGAGAGGCGCGAAGATCTTGTCAGCGGACAGTCCCAAGGAGGAGACGTCATGCGCACGCTGCCGAACCTTGTAAAGGACCGAGCCGGAACGTCGGCTCTGGAATTCGCGATCATCGCCCCCCTGTTCTTCCTCATCCTCTTCACGCTGATCGCCTACGGCATCTATCTCAGCGTCACCCATGCCGTGCAGCAGGTGGCGGCCGATGCCGCCCGAACGGCGGTCGCCGGCCTCAACCAGAACGAACGCATCACGCTGGTCAACCACTATCTCGACGCCTCGCATTTCGACTACGCCTTCCTCGACCGCGCCAGGATGCAGGTGGCCGTCACCGACGATCCGTCCAACCCGGAGCAGTTCACCGTCAGGATCGCCTATGATTCCGGCGACCTGCCGATCTGGAACCTCTTCACCTTCGCCCTGCCGAGCCAGAGGATCGAGCGCTATTCAACCGTGCGCGTCGGAGGGCTGTGACCATGAAACGCCCTCGCGCCCTTCTTCCCGATCGCGCCGGCAATATCGGCACGCTCGCCGCCATCAGCCTGCCGCTGCTGATCTTCTCGCTCGCCCTCGGCGTCGACTACGGCTATCTCACCGTGCAGCAGCGCCAGTTGCAGGCCGCAGCCGACCTTGCCGCCATCGCCGCCGCCGCCGATATCGCCAGCGCGGAAAAATCCGCGGCCGGCTATTTCGCGCTCAACCACCTCCCCGTCGCGGTGACGGGCACGGACGGCACCACCATCCCGGCGGTCGTCACGGCGATCAATTCCAGGGCGACGCCGGCGACCGCCCTCGTCGAGCGCGGTCGCTACACCGCCGATCCCGACATCCCGCCAAAGGAGCGCTTCAAGCCGGCAAGCGCCGATGCGGACGCCGCGCGCGTGACGCTGACCCGCGTCTCGGACCTCTTCGTCGCGACGCTCTTCACGCCCCATCCGCCGCTGCTCTCGGCGACCGGCGCGGCCGCCCGCTCCAAGACGGCGGGCTTTTCCATCGGCACACGGCTTGCGAGCCTCAACGACGGCATCCTGAACGCCGTGCTCGGCAAGCTGCTCGGCACCAACCTCTCCCTCAAGGTCATGGATTACCGGGCGCTGGTCGATACCGACATTTCCGTCCATCCCTTCCTGAAGGCGGTCGCGACGGAGCTCGACCTGACCGCCGGCACCTATGAGGACGTGCTGGAGGCCGGCATCACCATGCCGCAACTCCTCGCCTCCATGCGCGCCGTCGAGGGCCTGTCCGGGCCGGTGCGCTCGGCGCTGCGGCTCATCGAGCAGGCGACGGCCGGCAGCAGGGTGAAGCTGCCGCTCTCGCGCATCCTCAACCTCGATCCGAAGAAGGGTGTTGCGGTGGCGACGGGCGGCGACTGGAAAATGTCGATCAACGCCCTGCAGATGATCACATCGGCGGCCGCGCTCGCCAACGGCACGAACCAGATGGCGCTCGACCTCGGCGCGGCCGTGCCCGGCCTTGCCGCGGTCAAGGTGAACCTTACGATCGGCGAGCCGCCGGTGGAAACGCCCGCGCACCGGCTCGGCGAGCCGGGCACCGCGGTGCGCAGCGCCCAGACGCGGCTTTCCGTGGAGGTGAGCATAGACGGCCTTGCCGCGCTCGCCGGCCTGCGCATCAAGCTGCCGCTCTATGTCGAGGTCGCGGCCTCGGAGGCCAAACTCAGCGATATCCACTGCTTCGGCGGCGCGCCGGAAAATGCCAATGTGGTGATCGATGCGGTGCCGGGCGTCGCCGAGGTGGCCATCGGCACGGTCGATCCGTCGGTACTCTCGGATTTTTCCGACGAGGCGCGCGTCGTGAAGGCCCGCATCGTCGATTCGGCCCTCCTCGGCATCGAGGCGATCGCCCATGCCGAGGTGAAGAACCTCGGCAGGACCCGCCTCACCTATACGCCGACGGAGATCGCCAACGGAACGACGAAATCCGTCTCGACGCGGCATACCCTCACCTCCGCTGTCCGGAGCCTTTTCGGCAATCTCGACCTCGACATCGACGTCAAGCTGCTCGGCCTGTCGATCGGCGTTCCGGGCATCGCGTCAGCGCTCGGCAGCACGCTCGGCGCCGCGACACCGGCGGTCGACGAATTGCTCTACAACCTTCTGGTCATCGCCGGCGTGCGGATCGGCGAGGCGGATATCCGCGTGACGGGCGTCTCCTGCCGGCGGCCGGCGCTGGTGCAGTAGCAGGGGTCCGGAAAGGAAGCGGCGTGCCTCAATGGCCCTGCGCATATTGCGGAACGCCGTCCTCGATCTCGTAATAATCGCCCTTGTCGGCACAGAAGATATGCTTGCCGATGGCCAGCCCGGTCGGCTGGTCGAACGTGCCGGCCATGATCGAGGTATAGTCGGTATTGTCGCCCTTCCAGAACAGGGCCGAGCCGCAGGTGCGGCAAAAGCCCCGCCCTGCCGTGCCGCTCGCCCGATACCAGGTGACGTTCTCCCCGCCCTCGACCGCCAGCGCCTCGTCGCGCACATTGGTCGCCGCGTAGAAATGTCCGGTCTGGCGCCGGCACTGGCTGCAATGGCAGGCGATCACCTCGCGCAGCGGCCCGCGGGTCCGAAAGCGCACCGCGCCGCACAGGCAGTGGCCGGTATGATCCTCACCCATAAGCTCCCCCAAACGAAAACCGGGCCAGCTTCGCCAGCCGGCCCGGTCCTGTCAATTTCACATTCCTGAATGCTTGCATCAGCTCCGCTAATCTACGGAGACAAAGCACGAACGGAAGGCGATCAGCCGTTCACAACCATGCGTTTTTCGTCGCGGCCGCCCTTCATGCGCTCGGCAAGAAGGAAGGCAAGCTCCAGCGCCTGGTCGGCGTTGAGGCGCGGATCGCAATGCGTGTGGTAGCGATCGGCGAGGTCGTCGCCCGACAGCGCCCGCGCACCGCCGGTGCATTCCGTCACGTCATTGCCGGTCATCTCGATATGGATGCCGCCCGGATGCGTGCCTTCCGCGCGGTGGATCTGGAAGAAGCTTTCGACTTCCGACAGGATCCGCTCGAACGGACGGGTCTTGTAGTTGTTGAGCGTGATCGTGTTGCCGTGCATCGGATCGCAGGACCAGACGACCTTCTTGCCCTCGCGCTCGACGGCGCGAATGAGCTTGGGCAGGTTGTCGGCGACCTTGTCGTGGCCGAAACGGCAGATCAGCGTCAGGCGGCCGGCCTCGTTGCCCGGGTTCAGGAGGTCGATCAGCTCCAGCAGGCCGTCGCCGGTCAGCGACGGGCCGCACTTGAGGCCGAGCGGGTTCTTGATGCCGCGGCAATATTCGATATGCGCATGGTCGGCCTGGCGCGTGCGGTCGCCGATCCAGATCATGTGGCCCGAGGTGGCGTACCAGTCGCCCGAGGTCGAATCGACGCGGGTCAGCGCCTGCTCGTAGCCGAGCAGCAGCGCCTCATGGCTGGTGAAGAAATCGGTCTCGCGCAGGCCCGGATGGTTTTCCGCGCTGATGCCGATCGCCTTCATGAAGTCCATCGTCTCGGAAATCCGGTCGGCGAGCTTGCGGTAGCGCTCGGCCTGCGGACTGTCCTTGACGAAGCCGAGCATCCACTGGTGCACGTTCTCCAGGTTGGCGTAGCCGCCCATCGCGAAGGCGCGCAAGAGGTTGAGCGTCGCGGCGGACTGGCGGTAGGCCATGATCTGGCGTTCCGGGTTCGGCACGCGGGCCTCTTCCGTGAACTCGATGCCGTTGATGATGTCGCCGCGGTAGGACGGCAGCGTCACGTCGCCCTGCTTCTCGATGCCCGAGGAGCGCGGCTTGGCGAACTGGCCGGCGATGCGGCCGACCTTCACGACAGGCTGCTGGGCGCCGAAGGTCAGCACCACGGCCATCTGGAGGAATGCGCGGAAGAAGTCGCGGATCGTGTCCGCGCCGTGCTCGGCGAAACTCTCGGCGCAGTCGCCGCCCTGCAGCAGGAAGCCGTTGCCCTCCGCCACGCTCGCCAGCGAGGCCTTCAGGCGCCGGGCTTCGCCGGCGAAGACGAGCGGCGGAAACTTTGCGAGGCGCTCTTCGGTCGCCGCCAATGCGGCGAGATCGGGATAGTCCGGAACCTGCTGGATGGGCTTGTGCCGCCAGCTACTCGGGGTCCAATTCTCTGCCATGATACTCACCTGTCCTGATGCGCCCGCGATAACCGGGGACGCCACGTCCGTTTGAAGATGCGGGCTTATAAACCGTTAGATGGGTCTTGCATAGCCGCAGTTCCAGCGGCAGGGCCGCATTTGCAGCGGTTGCGCCTTCGCTCCGGGACAGGATGTAGAGCACCGGCAGCGACGGGTCTGGCCTGGAAACGACGCAGGATTGCACGCGCGCCCACGACCCGGTCCGGCAGGGCCTGCCGCGTGCGCCTCGGCGCCGGCCGGCCACGACCGTTGAGGAGGCGCGAAAGGAACGCGCTCACCGTCTCCATGCCCCTCCAGGCATCCGCTTCCAGCGGATCGGACAAGAGATCGGTCCGGCGCATGCGCATATTCTTCTCCGCCCTGTCGAGGGCGATCATCCATTCCGGGCTCATGACGGCCTCCTGTTTCGATGTCCTTTCCGAGATAGCGACCGGACCCCGGCAGGCGTAGACGCGGAAATGAAACGCCCGTTTCACGGATGAGCGATGCGGACAGGCGGCTTTTGCGCTAGAAGAAGGGGCAACAGGAGTGATGCATGTCGGAAGTCGACTGGAGCGATCTGCAGCTTTTCTTCCATGTCGCGGCGGAGGGCGGGCTTGCCGGTGCCGCGGCGATCACCGGCATCAGCGCGCCGACGATCGGCCGGCGCATGCTGGCGCTGGAGCGGGCCATGGGCCGCACCCTCTTCGTCCGCAGCCAGCAGGGCTACCGGCTCGCCCCGGATGGCATGGTTTTGTTCGAGCATGTCCAGACGATCCGTCGCACGACCGCCGACATCACCCGCTGGCACGGCGACGCCTTCGCGCTGCCCATCGTTTCCATCACCGGCGATATCTGGCTGATGGGCTTCGTTGCGGAAAACAGTAGCGCGCTACGCGGCCCGACCGACAGCTTCCGCCTCTGCTGCAAGCACTTCCCGGCGGGAGAGGACCTGACCTATCGCCACGGCATGATCGGCCTCTTCCACAGCGCGCCGAAGACCGGCAATGTCGCCGTGCGCAAGTCGGTGACCGTCGCCTACGCGGTCTATCGCGCCGCCGACCTCGCCTTCGAAGCGGACCTGCCCTGGGTCTCGATCGGCACGGAAGTCGCCGTTTCCGATGCGGAGAAGTGGGTCTTCCGCAACCACGAGCCGCAGATCCATACCTGGACGAACGCGCCGGCCGTGCTCGCCCGGCTGATCGCGAGCGGCGCCGGGCGCGGCGTGCTGCCGACCTTCGTCGGCGATGCCATGCCGACGCTCGTGCGCGAGGGCGAACCGATCGAGGCGCTCGCCCATCCGCTCTGGCTCGCCGTCAACGACGACGACCGCCACCGGCCGGAAATGCGGCTCGCCCTCGATCGCCTCGCAAGCCTCTTCAAGCAACACGAAGGTCGCTTCGCCGGCCGGCTGGCCGGCGTGAAGGAGCCATCCGTCAGATCCGCTGTCCGTTCCTGACCCGGTAGCTCGGCTGGTACATGGTCACCAGTTCCTCGCTCGCCGTCGGATGCACCGCCATGGTGCGGTCGAAGTCGTCCTTGGTGACGCCGGCCTTCAGCGAGATGCCGAGAAGCTGCGCCATCTCGCCGGCCTCGTGGCCGAGGATATGCGCGCCCAGCACCTTGCGGTCGGCCGCATTGACGACGAGCTTCATGATCGTCTTCTCCTGCCGGCCGGAGAGCGTCGCCTTCATGGGGCGGAATTCGGCGCGGTAGATCTCCAGGTCGTCGAACCTCTTCGCCGCCTCCTCCTCGCTCATCCCGACGGTGCCGATCTCCGGCTGGGAGAAGACCGCGGTGGCGATGAGGTCGTGGTCGGGCGAAACCGGATTGCCGCGGAACTCCGTCTCGATGAAGCACATCGCCTCATGGATCGCGACGGGGGTGAGCTGCACCCGGTCGGTCACGTCGCCGAGCGCGAAAATGCCGGCGACATTGGTGCGGGAATAGGCGTCGACGACGATCGCCCCCCGCTCGTCCGTCGCCACGCCCGCGGTTTCCAGGCCGAGGCTGCCGGTGTTCGGCACGCGGCCGAGCGCCAGCATCACCTGGTCGACGGTCAGCGTCTCGCCGCCCTTGGTGGTGACGGACCGGCGCCCGCCCTCCGCTTCGGCAACGCTCGTGATGAGGTCCTCGCAAACCACCCTTATGCCCTTGGCGATCATCGCCGCCTGCAGGCCGGCGCGCATGTCCTGGTCGAAGCGCGAGAGGATCTGCTTGCCCCGATAGATCAGCGTCGTCTCGACGCCGAGGCCATGGAAGATGTTGGCGAATTCGACGGCGATATAGCCGCCGCCGGAGATGACGATGGATTTCGGCATTTCCGGCAGGTCGAAGGCCTCGTTGGAGCTGATGCAGAGCTCGTGTCCGGGAAGGTCGGCATGGGGCGTCGGGTGGCCGCCGACGGCGATCAGGATCTTTTCCGCCGTCACCAGTTCGTCTGTGGCGGTGAGCCGCACGGTGTTCGGGCCGACGAGCACGGCGCGGCTCGCCAGAATGTTCGCGCCCGAATTCTCCAGTCCCTTGCGGTAGAGGCCTTCCAGGCGGGTGATCTCCTTCTCCTTGGCGGCGACGAGCGCCTGCCAGTCGAAGCGCGTCTCGCCGACCTGCCAGCCGAAACCGGCGGCGTCCTCGAAATGCTCGGGAAACTGCGAGGCATAGACATAGAGCTTCTTCGGCACGCAGCCGCGGATGACGCAGGTGCCGCCGAAGCGGAATTCCTCGGCGATAGCCACCTTCTTGCCCATGCTGGCGGCAAGGCGCGCGCTGCGCACGCCGCCGGAGCCTCCGCCGATGACGAAGAGGTCGTAGTCGAATGTCGGCATGGTGATCTCCTGCGGGCAAGCCTGGCCGGACGGCCGTCTGACGGGACCGGCGCTCGCGAATCCGCCGCCGGGCGCTACACATATAGGAACAGTGCGGCCGAAAGGAAAAGACCACGTTGCCACAGCCCGGCGTGCGGGCAAATCTTCCCATTCACGTCTTCGCGAGATTCGCCCAAAAATGGGTAGGGCGGCGGCGGCAATTCCCGTTTACGTCCGCTCGCGCGCGCTCTAGGAATTGCACGCTCGATTGTGGGCTAACCGGATGACAAATATGTATAAATCAAAATATTTCATGAGCGCCGCCGCAGCACTCGTCATGCTTGCAGGCCCGGCCTGCGCAGAAGACCTCGTCTTCCAGCTCAAGAACGGCACCAAGTCGGTGCTCACCCATTTCTACTCGTCGCCGGTCGGCGTGGAAAAGTGGGAAGACGATGTCTTCGGCGATCAGGTTCTCAATCCGGGCGAGACGATCGAGATCACCATAGCCGACGGCCGCAGGGTCTGCGAATACGATATGCGTTTCGAGTTCGCGGAGGATTCCGACCTCGACACGACCACCGACACGCAGAACCTCTGCGAACTCGGCGAATACACGATCCACGAATAAGATCGTACGGACCGCCGTACATTGCGGCGGTCCCACTCTTCTCAGGCCATGACAGAATCGCGCTCGACGGCCACCTGAAAAGCCTCGGAAATCGCCGAAAATTTGAGGGCCTGCCAACGCCGGTAGGCGAGAACGAGATCCGGCGACACCCAGCAATCGCCCCGATTGCCGGCAAGCGCCCAGCCGATCAGCCCTTCGTCCCGCGCCCTGGCCAGGATACGTGCCGTGTGGCTCTGCGAGATCAGGTAGCGCGCGGCAATGCCGCTCGATGTCACCGGCCCGATCCAGACCCGCGTTTCCGGCAAATGCCACGGCGCCCGCGCCGCGATATCGTGCAGGATGTTGCTGCCTGCTTCCGCCCGGGTGAACAGGCCGACGGCATTCGGCGGGCGACACCAGCCCTGAGCGGAAAGCAGCAGGCGCGCCATGTGTGCCTGCGCAAGAAGGATGAGGTCCGGCGCCGCCCGCAAACGTTCCGCCCGCCCCGCGCCGTCCATGCGGTCAAGCGCTTCGAGATGGGTGCAGTACCAACGACGGATCAGGTCTTCCGTATGCGGCCGCGCAACGAAAACCCGTTGCCGGCGATCGGTATTCGCAAGCGGCTCGACGAGACCGTACTGCCGCATCTCGGCCAGAAAGGCGAGAACGGTGTTGCGGCTGGCGATCGGCGTATCGGCAAGGAAGCGCAGGAGATTGCTGGGCGAAATCGGCGGGCGCGCCGGATCGAGGCGATGTTCGAAATGCAGCGCCAGCGTCGCCTGGCTGAGCAACCACTTCTGCAGGTCCGCCAGATAGCGCACCTCGCGGGGAATCTCGCGATGCGTGGCCAGGAGCTCGGCGGCGGAAAAGACGAGACAGTCCTGGAACTGACTGTCCGCAAGAAGACGGTCGACGCTATAGACTATCATCTGGTCGGGGACGCGATCGACGGGAGATCGCTCTGACAGCACGGGCGACAGGGCGGCATAACGGAAAAGGGCGGCTTACGCCGCCCCTTCGTCATTCTGTTACTGCTGCGCGGGCTGCGCTTCGCCGCCCTCGGCCGGCGTGGCGGCGCCGAGGATCGGGTTGAGCTTCTTGGCACTTTCGGCGCGCAGGTCGCGGTCTACGCCGACGGCCCAGATCTCGGCGGCCTTCATGACTTCGCGCGTGGCGATCGGGCCGTCCGACAGGAGCTTCTTGCCGACGGGCGAATTGTAGAAGTCGGCGATCGACTTCAGCTCTTCCTGCGTGAAGGTCTTGGCGTAGATCGTCGCAGCTTCCTTCTCGAGGTCGGCGCGGCGCGGCGCGAGCGCCAGCGCCTGCTCGTCGACGGTGGCGTTGATCTCGGCTTCGTGGTTCGGCGAGGCCTGGACGAGCGTCGCCTTGATGCGAACGGCAAGGCCCGGCAGGATGTTGTCGAAACCGTTCGTCGCGCCGATCGCGTCGATGGCGGCGCGGGCGGCCTTGACCTGTTCGTCGGTGACGTCCTGCGCCCTGGCGGCGCCGGCAAGCGCTGCCGAAACGATGAGGGTCGCCGCGAGGGTCCGGCCGAAACCAGCAAATTTGATCATGTCGGTCTGTGCTCCTGTCTAGTCTTTTGCCGTCAGCGTGCGCGCACCCGCGGGTCCCGCGATGATGGCCAGCGACGCCATGTTGATGAAGAGTCCGTGTTCGACGACACCGGGAATGTCATTGAGGCTGCTTGCGAGCGCATCTGCATCAGGAATGCGGCCAAAAGATGCGTCGAGAATGTAGTGTCCGCCGTCCGTCATGAAGGTGCCGTCGCCCGAGGCGCGCAGCGCGATTCCCCCGGAAAGCCCGAGCCGGGCGGCCGTCTTCTCGATGGCGATGCGGGTGGCGGCAAGGCCGAAGGGATTGACCTCGATCGGCAGCTTGAAGGCGCCGAGCGTGTCGACCACCTTGCTCTCGTCGGCAATCACGATCATGCGCGTCGAGGCGCTGGCGACGATCTTCTCGCGCAGCAGCGCGCCGCCGCCGCCCTTGATGAGGCGCAGCCTGCCGTCGACTTCGTCCGCGCCGTCGATGGTGAGGTCGAGTTCCGGCAGTTCGTCGAGCGATTTCAGCGGCACGCCGAGTTCGACGCAGAGCCGCGCCGTGCGCTCGGAGGTGGGCACGCCCTCGACCTTGAGGCCGCCGGCGACCTTTTCCGCAAGGAGCCGCACGAATTCCTCGGCGGTCGATCCGGTGCCGATGCCGAGGCGCATGCCGTCCTCGACATGGGTGAGCGCGGCCTCCGCGGCCTTGATCTTCATTTCCCGGGCGTCCATGGCCCCAAAACTCCCTGAATGGTCGTGGCCCGGCTCCGAAGCGGCCGGAATTCCGGTGAGACACTTACACGCCCCCGCCGGCAAACGAAAGCCAAAATCGCCGCCCGCCCCCTGCCGGCCGAGGCGGAGAAGGCGATTGCAAATGCCGCCGCCATCGCATACCGGAAGGGCCTGCCCGCCCCTTCCCCATGCAAGGTTTTCCCATGTCCGCTTCTCTCGTAGTCTTCGATCTCGACGGTACGCTCATCGATACGGCACACGATCTCGTGGCCAGCCTCAACCACACGATCGGCCTCGAGGGCCTCGATCCCGTCGGCTACGGCGACCTTACCTATCTCGTCGGCCATGGCGGCCAGGTGATGATCAAGCGCGCCTTCGCGCTGCGCGGCCGGGACATCTCCGAAGAGGAACTGCAGCGCATGCTCGGCGCCTTCGTCGAGCACTATTCGGGCGCCATGCCCGGCGTCTCCGTGCCCTATCCGGGCCTTCTTGCCGCCATGGACCGCCTTTCCGGCGCCGGCTACCGCCTCGCCGTCTGCACCAACAAGCTGGAAGGCCTCGCCCGCCGCCTGCTCGACGGCCTCGCCCTCACCCCGCGCTTTGCCGCGATCACCGGCGGCGACACCTTCGCGGTGCGCAAGCCCGACGCCGAGCACCTGCTCGGCACCGTCCGCCTCGCCGAGGCCGATCCGAAGCGCACGGTGATGATCGGCGACAGCCTCAACGACATGCTCGTCGCCCGCAATGCCGGCGTGCCCTCCATCGGCGTGCCCTTCGGCTATTCGGACGTGCCCGTCGCCGACCTTGAACCGAGCCATGTCATCGCCCATTTCGACGAGCTGACGCCGGACCTGGTCGAGCGCCTCATCGCCCGCTGACACCCAGAAGGATTTACCCTTGGACTGGACGGAAACACTTTTGAACCTCCGGTCCGGCTGGGCTCCCGTCCACCAAGGTGAATCCGGCGACCGGGTCTTCCGCAGCCCGGATGGCCGCAGCTACGCCAAGTTGGCGACCCGCAGTCGCACGCCGGAGCTTGCCGGCGAGCGCGATCGCCTCGGCTGGCTCGCCGGTCGGGGCATCGCCTGCCCTTTGCCGGAAGACTGGCGGGAGAACGAACATGGCGCCTGTCTGGTGATGAGCGCCGTGCCGGGCGTTCCCGCCGTCGCGCTTGCGGCCGGCGATCTCCTGAAGGCATGGCCGTCGATGGCCGAACGGCTTGGCGCTATGCACGCCCTTCCCGTCGAGGATTGCCCCTTCGAAAAGAGCCTTTCGGGCATGTTCGACCGCGCCGCCGACGTGGTGGCGCGCGATGCCGTCAATCCGGATTTCCTGCCCGACGAGGATCAAGGCCAGCCGGGCAGTGTGCTCCTCGCCCGTGTCGAGGCAGACCTGCCGCAGCGGCTCGCGCAGGAAAAAACGGACCGCGTCGTCTGCCACGGCGACCCCTGCCTGCCGAATTTCATGGTGGACCCGCACACGCTGCGCTGCACGGGCCTGATCGATCTCGGCCGGCTCGGCACGGCGGATCGCTATGCCGATCTCACGCTGATGCTCGCCAACGCTTCGGAAAGCTGGGAGACGCAGGCCCAGGCGACGAAGGCCTTCGACACGCTGTTCTCCGCCCTGACGATCGAGGCGCCCGATGAGGGGCGCCTCGCATTCTATCTCAGGCTGGATCCGCTGACCTGGGGTTGATCAGCTTTCCCCCTGCCGCGCCTTCTGCGTGGCGGCGAAGGCCTTGCGCATGTAACCGTCGCGGTCATAGACGTCGTCGAAATACTCGACCACGCCGTCCTTGTTCGGCCAGGCGGTGAAATAGGCGATGTAGATCGGGATATCCGCCTTGACGTTCAGCGCCTTGTTGCGGCCGGCGGCGATCTCCTTGCCGACCTCCTCCTCGCTGACGCCCAGCACGGCGGCCGCCATCTTGCGCGGCTCGGCAAGGCGCACGCAGCCGTGGCTCAGCGCCCGCATGTCCCGCTTGAAGAAGCTCTTCGACGGCGTGTCGTGCATGTAGATGGCGTGGCTGTTCGGGAACAGGATCTTCAGTTCGCCGAGCGCATTGTCGCCGCTCGGCGGCTGGCGCACGGAAACGCCGGCGGTGGAGCCGTACCAGTTGACCGAGGACGAGGCGACCGCGCGCCCGCCGACAGCGACCTCGTAGCCCATGCGGTCGAGATAGGACGGGTCGTTCCTGAGCTTCGGCAGCATCTCGTTGATGATGATCGACTGCGGCACACCCCAATAGGGGTTGACCTCGACGGTCTGCACCTTGTCCTCGAAGAAATAGGTCTGGTTCGACTTCGAGCCGACCACCGTGCGCATCGAGAATTTCTCCGCGCCGTCCTCGTGGTAATAGACGCGGAAGGCCGGCTGGTTGATGAAGACGTGGCGGGCGCCGAGATCGACCGGCAGCCAGCGCGCCTGTTCCAGCGCCACTTCCAGCTTGGCGATCTTGTCGGCGACCGAATCGCCGCCCGTCAGCTTGCGGATCGACGCCTTGCCGACGATGCCGTCCGGCTTCAGCCCGTTCTCCTTCTGGAAGGCTTCGACGAGCGCGACCAGCTCGGGCGTATAGTCCGGCGTGTCCTTGTAGGTGGCGATGGCAAGCGAATGATCGGTCTTCAGCGCATCCGAACCGTGCTTGACGATGCCCTTGACGATGTTGGCGAGTTCCGGATTGCTCTGGCCCGGCTTCAGGAGCGTGCCCTCGGCGATGACGACGCGGTCCTCGCCGGCGGTCTCGGCCTTCAATTTGGCAAGCTCGGCCTTCAGCGCCTGGAAATCGGCGCTCGCCGGCGAGCGGCTTTCGAGATACCCCTTGACGTTGCTGCTCATCGCCACGTTCTTCAGCGCCGCGACCAGGTTAACGTCCTTGCGCTTGAAATCGTGGTAGCCGGAAATCCTGTTCGGATCGATGCGGCCGCGCACGGCGTCCTCGACGTAAGTCGCGACGGCGGCGGAAAGGCCGACCTCGAAGGCGGCAAGCGCGCTGTAGCGCGCATTCATGTCGGAGCCGTCGAAATCGTCGGCCGGGATCTTGACCGCATAGTCCCAGGGATCGAGGCCGACGGCGGCCGCATCGGCCAGCACCGCGATGGCGCTCTTCGCCTTGTCGTTGATGCCGGTGCCGTCGACCCAGACGAATTTCTTCTGCGTCGCGTAGAAGGTCTCGACCGCCTTGGCGGCGTCGGGCGTCGCGCGCACGTCGATGGTGGAGAAGGCGGCGCGCACGCCGGCATCGCCCGCCGGCACGACATCGGCCGAAATCGAGCTGGTGACGACCGGGTCGGCCAGCTTGTCGACGGCGATGCGCTTCAGGGCGTCCGCCTTGTAGGTGTAGTAGCGCGGGCCGGTGACGCGCGGCAGCGGCTTGGCCTCCTGCTTCGTCTCGGCGCCGGGCAGCGCGAGACCGGTCGTCACGCCGGGAAGCGGCTCGGCCTTCTGCTTCTTCTTGCCGTTCAGCCATTCCATGACGGTCAGGGCGTTGGCGGGCGTCGCATGCAGCGAAACGGTGGCGCAGGAGAGAGCCAGCGTGGCGGCCAGCACGGCAGTCTTGGTAAGCTTCATCTGTATTCCATTCCCCGAATGAACCGTGGTGACGGTCTCTGGCGGCGCCCGAACCAGCAGGCCGGTAAGTTATAGGAAAGGATGGTTGATGAAAAGGAAACGCCCCTTCCCGCCACCCTCGCAAGGCCTCACGCTTGCGTGACGCCGGACCCTGGCAAGCCAGACGGATGAGCCCGCGTAAAAATTTGAATTGCCGTCGATTTTTCCTGCGGGAAACCCGAATCTCGTGCGGCGCGCCGGCGGGCCGCGAAAAAACAAGCGGACGATTGTGATGGAAAAGGCACAGCGCGCCGGCTCGGCCGGACCCGTCGCCGACCCATCGCCGACCCATCGCCGACAATGGCCCGGCCTAATCGATTTTAACCGAAAGTCGCGTGCGCGCGATCGATCCGCCCCTTGCAACCCCGTCGCAGATGGGCCAGAGATTTGCGCGATTTTATCGCGCCAGCGCGGAGCCTTGGGGGCCCGCGCGTGACCGGCCTGCCGCCTCCCATGCGGCGGCATCGCCGGCGGCTCACCGAAGCGCATGGGTATTTAGCGGGAAGCACAATGACGACGCGCACGGAAACGGATACATTCGGCCCCATCGAGGTGGAGAACAGCCGCTATTGGGGAGCACAGGCCCAGCGCTCCCTCGGCAACTTCAAGATCGGTTGGGAAAAGCAGCCCCTGTCGGTGGTGCGCGCCCTCGGCATCGTCAAGCAGGCCGCCGCCCGCGCCAACATGGAGCTGAACCGCCTCGACCCGGCCATCGGCAAGGCGATCACGGAAGCGGCCCAGGAAGTCATCGAGGGAAAGCTCAACGATCATTTCCCGCTCGTCGTCTGGCAGACGGGCTCGGGCACCCAGTCGAACATGAACGCCAACGAGGTGATCTCCAACCGGGCGATCGAAATGCTCGGCGGCGTCATGGGCTCCAAGAAGCCGGTGCATCCGAACGACCACGTCAACATGAGCCAGTCGTCGAACGACACCTATCCGACGGCCATGCACATCGCCTGCGCCGAACGCATCGTCCATGACCTTCTGCCGGCGCTCAAGCACCTGCACGCCGCCCTCGAAGCCAAGGTGAAGGCCTTCGATCACATCATCAAGATCGGCCGCACGCATACCCAGGACGCCACCCCGCTGACGCTCGGCCAGGAATTCTCCGGCTATGCCGCCCAGGTCGCCTCCTCGATCAGGCGCATCGAGATGACCCTGCCTGGCCTTTGCGAACTCGCCCAGGGCGGCACCGCCGTCGGCACGGGCCTCAACGCCCCGGTCGGCTTTGCCGAGAAGGTCGCAGCCCACATCACCGCGATCACCGGCATCGACTTCCAGACCGCGCCCAACAAGTTCGAGGCGCTGGCCGCGCACGATTCGATGGTCTTCTCGCACGGCGCGATCAATGCGGCCGCCGCCGCGCTCTTCAAGATCGCCAACGACATCCGCTTCCTCGGCTCCGGCCCGCGCTCGGGCCTCGGCGAACTGGCGCTGCCGGAAAACGAGCCCGGCTCGTCCATCATGCCCGGCAAGGTCAACCCGACCCAGTGCGAGGCCCTCACCCAGGTCTGCGCCCAGGTCTTCGGCAACCACGCCTCGCTCACCTTCGCCGGCAGCCAGGGCCATTTCGAGCTGAACGTCTTCAACCCGCTGATGGCCTACAATTTCCTGCAGTCCGTCCAGCTCCTCTCCGACGCGGCGATCTCCTTCACCGACAATTGCGTTACCGGCATCGAGGCGCGCGAGGACAACATCAAGGCGGCGCTCGACCGTTCGCTGATGCTCGTCACGGCGCTCGCGCCCAAGATCGGCTACGACAACGCGGCCAAGATCGCCAAGACGGCCCACAAGAACGGCACGACGCTGCGCGAGGAGGCCGTCGGCGGCGGCTACGTCACCAACGAGGAATTCGACGCGGTTGTACGGCCTGAGAAAATGATCATGCCGGGTTGAGGAAGAATTTTCGAATATTCCCCCTATCAAGGCCGCAGATCGTTGAATCTGCGGCCTTTTTGCTGCCAGCTTTCCGTTGCGGCAGTTACAATCGTTAATCATTCCCAAAGCATTTTAGTCGTATTTTGCAGGTCGGGAGCCAATGACGGAAATCAGGAGCCGCCGACATGAACACGGCCGTTGCGCAAAAGGTCCAGGTGCCGGATATCGCCGCGCAGGTGACCTATGCGATGCGCATAATGGGGGTCTCTCCCATTCCGCGAAACTACGAGCTGTTCTATGAGGCCTATATCGGCTCCAATCCCAAGCTGACGCGGGAACTGGCCGCGCTCGGCAGCAAGGCCTCGCAGGAGGAACTGGACGAGATCGGCGGGCAATATTTCGGCCACCATCACGGCGCCACCGCCATCGACGGCGCCCATATGCGGATCGCCGGGGAACTGGACGGCCTGCTGCGGCTTCTCAAACAGGAACAGACCTCGCTCGAAAGCTACAACAAGCTGCTCGACGAGACCTTCGTGCGCATCAACGGCAAGAGCGCCACCAGCGCCGAGATCATCAGGAGCGTCATCGACGTCCTGACGGAAGCGACCGGCGACACCATCAACCAGGGTAAGGAGATGGTCGAGAACGTCGCGCAGAAGTCGATCGAGATGGACAATGTGCGCAAGGAACTCGACGAGTACAAGCGCATCGCCAACACCGATTCGCTGACGCAACTTTCCAACCGCCGCGCCTTCGACGACAAGCTCTCCGCCATCTACAATTCGACCATGTCGCGCAACGTGACCGCGCTGATCCTCGCCGACATCGATCATTTCAAGAAGATCAACGACACCTATGGCCATCCCGTCGGCGACAAGATCCTCGCCTCCGTCGGCAGCCTGATCCGCGCGAACGTGCGCAAGGACATCCTCGTCGCGCGCACCGGCGGCGAGGAATTCGCGATGATCGTCGAGGGCAACACCGAGGAAGAGGCGATGGGTATCGCCGAGCGCATCCGCATCGCGCTGGAGCACACGCCCTTCAAGAACTCCAAGACCGGCGTCAACTACGGCCCGATCACCATCTCGCTCGGCTTCTGCATGGCCTCCTGGGCGGAAGGCCCGGGCGAACTCTATTCCAAGGCCGACATCGCGCTCTACTGCGCCAAGAACGGCGGGCGCAACCGCACCATGCCCTTCGAGGACGGCATGAAGAAGGACTTCACCAAGAGCTGGCTGATCTACCGCAAATAGGCGGCCCCGTCCCCTTTCGAAAACGGCGCCCTCGGGCGCCGTTGTGCATTTTGCCCTCCCGGCGGAACCGCAGCCGCCATCGCGCGTTGCAGGCGCAGGAGGACCACGCCATGCAAACCGGATTTTTCGAACTGACGATGCTGACCGCCCTCATGCTGAGCAGCCTTGTCTGGATACAGCCCTTCTGACACGCCGCAAGGCCTGTTCCCGCAGGAACATCGCCGCGCGCGCCGCTGTCCTAGAACGTCCCCATCGAAGAACGAACGCCCGGCACGAAGCCAGCGGCGAAAACAGGGACCAGGACAATGAAGACGCTCGCCATCGCCCTCCTCGCAGGCCTCCTCTCCACCGCAGGCGCCGCCACGGCCGCCGACACCGAGGTCGCCTCGCTCTCCTCCTCCACCCAGAAGACCGGCTGGCTGCAGGTGCTGTCGGGCGGCAAGCCGGCCAAGTCGGAAAAGAAGATCGCCGCCGTCTCCCGCGCGCCGATCGCCCGCGAACTCGTCGCCTTCACCGAGAAGGTCGCCCCCGGCACGATCATCGTCGACAATTCCGAACGCCGCCTCTACCACGTCCTCGGCTCGGGCCTCGCCATGAAATACGCCGTCAGCGTCGGCCGCGAAGGTTTCATCTGGACCGGCTCGGAAAAGGTGACGCGCAAGACCGAATGGCCGACCTGGACGCCGCCGGAAGACATGCGCGCCCGGGAAGCCAAGAAGGGCAAGATCCTGCCGGTCTCGATGAAGGGCGGCCTCGACAACCCGCTCGGCTCGCGCGCCATCTATCTCGGCTCGACCATCTACCGCATCCACGGCACCAACCAGCCGTCCTCGCTCGGCAAGGCGCAATCCTCCGGCTGCATCCGCATGGCGAACGAGGATGTCGAACACCTCTACGCCCAGGTCACGGCGGGCGTCACGGTCATCGTCCGCGATTGATGCGAACCCGCTCAGCGGCAGGCGGAAGCGCCTGCCGCCTTGGCGATCGCGATGAGGTCCGGGCGATATTCGAAATGCATCGTATCGTAGTGATACCAGCGCCCGCCCCAGACGAAGCCGTGCCGCTCGAAGATCTCGACGATCTCGAGCGGATATTTGTTGGCATATGTCGGCACCCTGCCCGGCTTGCCGCCCGACCAGACCCAGTAGTCCGCGAATTTCGTGTTGAGATCGATGGCAGCGCCGAAACTGTGCACCGACATGTTCTTGGCGCCCGACACCTTTCGCCAGTTGAAGACACCGGCGGAGGGCGCCAGGTAACGCTTCAGCTCCGGTCTGGCCGCAAGCGCGTCGCGCACCTTTTCCAGAGCCGCCGCAGCCCCCTGCCGTTTCGTCACGCGCAGCGTCTCGCCGAACCATTTCACCGGAACGAGATCGGCCGAGACCGCCTTCGCCGAGGCGCCGTAAAGCCGCATCATCAGCGCGTCGCTGCGGATGCGGCCGGGGTCGAAATCGACCTCCGGCTTCCTCTCGCAGGCGCCGGGCGGATAGACCTGCCGCAGGCTGTCCTCCACATCACCCACGGCCAGCGCCGCCTGATGGTCCTTCGCCCTGCCGTCGTCGATTTCGAGCGGCGGCCCGCCGTCCTTGAAGAGGAGCGTATTTCCCTCGACGCCGGCAAGGCTTTCCGGATAGGCGGCGACCAGCAGCTTGAGGCGGGCCGCAAGATCTGGCTCCGCCGCGCCGGCCGACGACGCCGCGACGAAAAGCAACGTTGCGGCGAGGAGGCGCCGGCTAGTCGACCGAGATGTTGATATAGTCGCCTCCCGCACCGCGCCAGATTTCGACATAGATCTGCACGTCGCCGTCAAGCAGCCGGCGGGCGGCGCTGCGCTCGATGCGGCCGGCGCGGATCATGCGCTCGGCAAGCTCGCGGTTGCGCGCGGAGGCGAAGAAGCCGTCGAGGTCGTCGCCGGGCTGGCGCACGCCGAAACGGTGCACGTTGGCGCGGTCCTGGCGGATGACCTGCCAGGGCTGCGTCAGCCGCGCGTTGCTGGAATTGTAGAGATCGTCCTGGCCGATATAGGCGCCGTAGCTCTCGATCAGCTCATCCGCCCTGGCCACACCGGCCGAAGCCGCAAGCGCAGCGGCAAGAGCCGCCGCCAAAAGTCCTTTTCGCATTCCCTGCTCCACGTTACGGCCGGGGCCTATCCCTGCCGAAGACAAGACGGGCGACGGCGACCGGATATTCGCGTCCCTCACCACATGGACTTGGCGGCGCGGCCCGGCCATTCCCGGTCGTAGGTCGCGCCGTCGAACCCCTTCTTGGCCGAGGCGAGCATCTGCCCGACGGTCGGCAGGCAGGCCGTGTCGCGGAACTTTTCCGGGTTCCACAGGTCGGCGCGCAGCACGGCGCGGGCGCATTGCGAATAGACCTCCTCGATGGTGATGACGACGACGGAGCGCGGGTGTTTCCCGTCCATCACGAAGCGCCCGGTGGTCTCCGCGTCGACGCGCACCACCGCGCGGCCGTTGAGGCGCATGGTCGTGTTGGAGCCGGGGATGAGGAACATCAGCGCGACGCGCGGATCGCGCACGATGTTGGAGAGCGAATCGATCCGGTTGTTGCCGCGCCAGTCGGGCAGCATCAAGGTGCGGTCGTCCTCGATGTGGATGACGGCGCCGGCATCGCCGCGCGGCGAGCAGTCGAGCCCTTCCGACCCGACGGTGGCGAGCGCCATGAAGGGCGAGGCCGCGATCATCGCGCGGTATTCCGGCAGCAGGTGGTCCGTCACCTTGACGAGCGATGCCTCGCCCGGCGCCCCGTAAAGCGCGTTCAGTTCCTCGACCGAAGTGACGATGCTCATGCCTGTCTCCCATGCTGTGCGATGCCTGCGGCGCTTCGCACCCTTGCATGACAGGCGCGTGACGAAAACCCCTCCGGGCAACGTCCCTACACCGTGGCGACGTCGTCCGCCCGCGTCGATTTCAGCGACAGGAACTCCCAGAGCGCGACCGCGAACAGCACGGCGGCTGCGGCCATGAAGAGCTGGTAGGGCTCGGTGAAGGGCACGAGCGCCGAGAGCGCGAGCAGCGCGGCAATGCCGGCGAGATGCGACAGCGGCGAGCGGCCGCGGATCGCCGCCTTGAACCAGATATTGCCGGCGAGGAACACGACGGGCCCGCCGATGATCGCGCTCGCCGTCCTGAAATCGACCGGACCGTGCGGATGGGCGAGCGCGAATTCCTCCGCCACCGCGGACAGGATGATGCCGGCGACGATCGGGATATGCGCATAGGTGAAGGCCATGCGCGCAATGCGCCCCGGCGTCGCGGAATGCTCGATGAGATGGGCCGCCTCGCCATGGCCGAAGCGGAAGTAGATCCACCACATGGTGGCGGTCGAAAGAAACGCGACGGCGAGCAGGACGACGGTGAAGCCGTCGAGCAGTTCCATGCCGGCGACCGTGCGGCCGGTGACGAGGATCGTTTCGCCGAGGCAGATGATGACGAAGAGCGCGCAGCGCTCCGCCATGTGCTCGCCGGAGACCTGCCAGTCGCCGAAGGTCGAGCGGCCGAGGCCCGGCACGGCGAAGCCGAGCGCCGGCGAGGCATATTCGACGCCGAGCGCGATGGCCCAGAGGGCAAGCCGCGCCTCGTGCTCGACAAGCGCCCCCGCCAGCCAGAACACGGCGGAAAACAGCGTCCAGACGGTGATGCGGGTGAAGTTGCGGCTGTTTTCCGGCCAGTCGCGCCGCATCGCGAAGGCGGTGAAGGCCGAGCGGCCGACCTGCATGGCGACATAGGCGAGCGCGAAGAGCAAGCCGCCCGCCCCGAATGCCGTCGGTATCGCGATGGACAGCATCAGGCCGAGGAACATCAGGGCGAAGAGCAGGATGCGCACCGGCGCCTTGTCGGGGTCCAGCCAGTTCGTCGCCCAGGTCGTGTAGATCCACACCCACCAGACCGCCAGCGTCAGCATCGCCGCCTCGGCAAGCCCGAGCAGCGAATAATGCGCCGCCAGCGAATGGGAGAGCTGGATGATCGTCAGCACGAAGACGAGGTCGAAGAAGAGTTCGGCGAAGGCGACCTTGCCTTCCTGGGCGGTGCCGCGCGCCCTGAGGCAGGCGGAATTGGCGAAGCGGTCTTCGGTCGTCGCCGTCATGGCGGGCGTTCCTTTTGCCGGGAGATCTTGGCGCAGGCCGCCGGTCCCGTCCCCGGAGGCATGCGCATTCCATGGAAGATCACAAGTGCCCGGAAGGCAAGGGCCGCGGAACGGCCCCTCGCCCTCAGCTCGCCTGTTCCTGCTCGTGACGCTGGCGCTCCTGTTCGGCCGCCGCACGCTCGCGCGCGGTGCGCGCCGCGACGATATCGGCCGGCTGGGCATTGCCGCGGATGAGCTGGCGGCCGGCATAGATGCCGCCCACCATCTCCAGGTCCAGCCGCTCGTGGTCGACGAGGCGGAATTCCTCCACCACCTCGGCGGCAAGGTCCTCGTCCTCGCCCAGCGCCTTCAGCGTCTCGCGGCTGAAGACCAGCGCCGATTCGAAGGTCTCGCGAATCTGGAAATCGACGCCGGCATGGATGAGGTCGACGGCGTGGCCGCGGTCGTAGGCGCGCGCGAGGATAGGCACCAGCGGGAACTCCTCGCGCACCACCTCGGCGATCTTCACCGCGGCCTCCCTGTCGTCGAGGCAGATGAGGATCGCCTTGGCAGTCGAGGCGCCGGCCGCATGCAGGATGTCGATGCGCCCGCCGTCGCCGTAATAGACCTTGAAGCCGAACTCCGCGGCATCGCGCACGAATTCCGCATCCTTGTCGATCATCGAGAGGGTGTAGCCGCGGGCGAGCAGCGGCTGGCTGACGATCTGGCCGAACCGGCCGAAGCCGATCATCAGCACGGTGCCCTCGACATTCTGCGGCAGCGTCAGCCCCTCGGTGGAGGGCTGCTGCTTCGGCACGATGCGGTCGTGCAGGATGACCATCAGCGGCGTCAGGATCATCGAGATGATGATCGTCGCCGTCAGGATGGCGTTCTCCTCGCCGTTGAAGATGCCGGCGGAAACGGCGGCGGCATAGAGCACGAAGGCGAACTCGCCGCCCTGCGCCATCAGCACGGCCCGCTCCAGGCTTTCGGCATGGCAGGTGCCCAGCAGCCGGGCGACCGCGTAGATGAGAAGGATCTTGGCGACCATGTAGCCGATGACGCTTGCCACCACGAGCTGCCAGTTGGCCGCGATCACCGCAAGGTCGATCGCCATGCCGACGCCGAGGAAGAAGAGGCCGAGCAGGATGCCGCGGAACGGCTCGATATCGGCCTCGAGCTGGTGGCGGAAGCTCGATTCGGAGAGCAGCACGCCGGCAAGGAAGGCGCCCATGGCCATGGACAGGCCGGAGACCTGCATGGCGAGCGCCGACCCCAGCACCACGAGCAGCGCCGCCGCCGTCATCACCTCGCGCGCGCCGGAGGCCGCCAGCACCCGGAAGAGCGGATTGAGCAGGTAGCGGCCCGCCAGCACCAGCGCGACGATGGCGCCGATGGCGATGCCGATGGAAAGCCAGCGGTCGGAGGCATCGGTCGCCGCCGCCCCCGTGCCGAGCAGCGCGACGATGGCGAGCAGCGGCACGATGGCGAGATCCTCGAAGAGCAGGATCGCGATGATGCGCTGCCCCTTCAGCGTCGACATCGTGCCGCGCTCCTGCAGCATCTGCATGACGATGGCGGTGGAGGTGAGGACGAAGCCCGTGCCGGCGACGAAGGAGGGAATGAGCGGAAAGCCCATCGAGACTCCGATGCCCGTCAACGCGAGCATGGCGCCCATCACCTGGACCGCGCCGAGCCCGAAAATGTCCTTGCGCATGCCCCACAGGCGCGATGGCTGCATCTCCAGCCCGATGATGAAGAGGAACATCACCACGCCGAGTTCGGCGACATGGATGATCGCCTGCGGATCGGCGAAGAAGCCGAGGCCGAAGGGACCGATCACCAGGCCGGCGGCAAGATAGCCGAGCACCGAGCCGAGGCCGATCTTCTTGAAGACCGGCACGGCCGCCACGCCGGCGGCCAGCAGGACGACGACCTGGGTGAGATCATTTGCATTCGCTTCGGCTGCCAAGGGCATCTCCCGTTCGTTTCTGGGTGGACGCTACCTTCGCCAGGCAGTCCGATATGTTACCGCGGTTTCTGCGAAATATCGCGGCTCATGCCCTTCTCCGCAAGCTCGCGCTCATAGGCGGCGAAGAGTTCCGCGCCTTTTTCCCCGAGTTCCCGCAGATAGGACCATGTGAAGATGCCGGTATCGTGAAGGTCGTCGAAACCGATGCGCACGGCATAATTGCCGGTCGGCGTCATGGCGATGATCGCGACATTGCGCTTGCCCGGCACCGTCACCTTCTGGCCCGGCCCGTGGCCCTGCACTTCCGCCGAGGGCGAGAGCACGCGCAGGAGCTCGGCCGAAAGATCGAAGCTCGCGCCGTCGTTGAAGGTCACGAGGAGGCGCTGGCGGTCCTTCGACACGCGCAGTTCGGTCGGCCAGAGATCGCTCATCCCGTTTCCTTTCCGTCTGTTTTCGCGAAGGACTATGCGCCATATCAAGGATGCGCAAGGCGGAAAATGCTGTCATACTCGCGTGGACCGGCTTGACGCCGCGCGCCCGGCGCACGACATGTCGGTAATGGAGGACGTGACTTGAATTCGTATGCAGGCCCGCTGGGTGGCGCGAACCTAATCGCGCAGTCCGATGCACCGATGATCGACCCCTTCGGGCGCGCCATCACCTATCTGCGCGTGTCGGTGACCGACCGCTGCGATTTCCGCTGCACCTATTGCATGGCGGAGAACATGACCTTCCTGCCGAAGAAGGACCTCCTGACGCTGGAAGAGCTGAACCGGCTCTGTTCCACCTTCATCGCCAAGGGCGTGCGCAAGCTCCGGCTGACGGGCGGCGAGCCGCTGGTGCGCAAGAACATCATGCATCTCGTGCGCGAACTCGGCCGCCAGGTTGAGGACGGGCGCCTCGACGAACTGACGCTGACGACGAACGGCTCGCAGCTCGCAAGGCACGCGGCCGAGCTTGCCGATTGCGGCGTGCGCCGCATCAACGTCTCGCTCGACACGCTCGATGCGCAGAAATTCCGCACCATCACCCGCTGGGGCGAGCTTTCCAAGGTGCTGGAGGGCATCGACGCCGCGCAGGCGGCCGGCCTCCACATCAAGATCAACGCCGTGGCGCTGAAGGATTTCAACGACCGTGAGATCCCCGATCTGATGCGCTGGGCGCATGGCCGCGGCATGGACCTCACCCTCATCGAGACCATGCCGATGGGCGAGATCGAGGAAGACCGCACCGACCGCTACATGCCGCTGTCGGAAATGCGCGCCCGCCTCGAGGACGACTTCACCCTGACGGAGAACGCCTACAGGACCGGCGGACCGGCGCGATATGTCACGGTCGCTGAAACCGGCGGGCGCCTGGGCTTCATCACGCCGATGACGCACAATTTCTGCGAAAGCTGCAACCGCGTGCGCCTCACCTGCACCGGCACGCTCTATATGTGCCTCGGCCAGAACGACGCGGCGGACCTGCGCCTGCCGCTGCGCGCCTCCGACGACGACGCCCTGCTCTCGCAGGCGATCGACGAGGCGATCACCCGCAAGCCGAAGGGCCACGATTTCGTCATCGACCGCCGCAACCGGCCGGCCGTCGCCCGCCACATGAGCGTCACCGGCGGCTGAGCCCCGCCCAAAGCGAGGTTTTCGTGAAGGTCCTTCCAGCCCTCCTGCTTGCCGCCATCCTTCCGTCCTTCGGCGCTGCCGCCGACCGGCCGGAGGGCATCGCCGCCGCCGAGGCAATCGCCAGGGCCGCCCTCGGCGCGGATTGCGACATGAACGGCATGGAAGAGGTACCGATGGCCGGGCCGGAGGCGGAAGGCTTCGGCCACATCGTCTACCGCTTCGCCTACAAGCCCGACTACGACCCGAACGGGCCCGACGTCGAGGCCGAACTCTACCAGCTCTTCTGCGGTTCGGGCGCCTACAACATCCGCAATGCCTTCGTCCTGAAGACAAGCGACAGCGACACGCCGAAGCTCCTCGCCTTCGCCACGCCGGACCTTGCCCTTGACTATGCGGACGAGGAGAACAGCCGGCTTGCCGCCGAGCCGAAGGTGCGCGGCTTCCGCGCCACCGCCCTGCTGGTCAATGCCTCCTTCGACGAGAAGACCCGCACCATCGCCAGCCACGCCGCCTGGCGCGGCATCGGCGATGCCTGGGACAGCGGCAGCTGGGTTTTCCGCAACGGCAATTTCATGCTCACCCGCTTCGAGGTCGATCCGACCTATGGCGACCCGGACCCCGCGGCGCCGGAGAGCTACATGGTCTACGAGGCCGGCAAGTAAGGCCGGCGCAAACGAAAACGGCCGGGCTTCCACCCGGCCGTTTCGTTGATGGCGGACAGATCACGCCGCGTGGTGCTGGCCGTAGTAGCCGCCCTGCCGCGTGTCGAGGTCGCGCGTCTTGAAGTGGTCGATCTTCTGGTTGAGAACCTCGACGCGCTGGCGCAGGCCGTGGATCTCGGCCGTGTTCTCCTCCACCATCGCCGCGTTCTGCTGGGTGATGAGCTCGACCTGGTGCACCGCCTGGTTCACCTCGTTGATGCCGTCGTACTGGGCGGCGGCCGCCGCCTCGATCTTGCCGACCAGCGTGTGGATCGACGAGATATGCTCGTTGATGACGCTCAGCGCCTCGCCGGTCTCCGTAACGAGCGCGACGCCGTTCCTGACCTGCGCGGAACTGTCGGAGATCAGGCCCTTGATCTCGCGGGCGGCACCCGCGCAGCGCTGGGCGAGTTCGCGGACCTCCTGCGCGACGACCGCGAAGCCGCGGCCCGCTTCCCCTGCCCGCGCCGCCTCGACGCCGGCATTGAGGGCAAGAAGGTTGGTCTGGAAGGCGATCTCGTCGATGACGCCGATGATCGTGCTGATCTTCTCCGACGACCGGTTGATCTCGCCCATGGCATCGACCGCCTTGGCCACGACCTCGCCCGAACGCCGGGCATAGTTGTGCGTCTCGTCGACGGACACGGCCGTCTTCTGGGCGCTTTCGGCCGTCGAGCGCACGATGTCGGTGAGCTGGCGCAGCGCTCGCGAGCTTTCCTCCAGCGCCGCCGCCTGCTGTTCGGTGCGGCGGGCGAGATCGTCGGCGGAAGTGGCAAGGTTGCCCGTGCCGCCGTTGATCTCCACCGTCGTCGCGCGCACGTCCGAAAGGGTGACGCGCAGAGCCTCGACCGCATTGTTGTAGGTGCGTGCCATCGCGACATATTCGGCGGCGAGCGCCTCCGTCATGCTTTCCTCGAGATTGCCGGCGGCAAGCTGGCCGAGCACGTCCGACAGCGCCGTGAGCGCCTCGGTCTGTTCTGCCTCGATGCGGGCCTGCTCGCTGGCGCGGCGGGCCTGCTCCTCGGCCGTCGTCTGGCGCTGGGCCTCGGCCTCCTGCTCCAGGCGGACGTTTTCCCGCGCCGCGTCGCGGAAGACGGCGACCGAGCGCACCATGTCGCCGATCTCGTCGCCGCGGTTGCGGCCGTCGATGCTGATGTCGAGGTCGCCGCTCGCCAGCCGCGACATGGCCTCCGTCACCCGCTTGAGGGGACCGCGCAGGGTTTCCACCAGCATCAGGCCGCCGATGATGGCGAGCAGCGTGCCGGCGACCATGGCGATGATCGAGACATTGGCCGAGCGCTGGCTGTCCTTCTTGCCGGCCTCCTGGGCGCTGGAGACGAACTGTTCCAGCGTCTGGCTGGCATCGGCGACCGAGGCATAGGCGGCGGCACGCGCGGCGCGCCACGTCTCGCCGACGGAGATGAGGTCCTGCGTGCCCTGCTCGATCCTTGCAAGCGAGGGCGCAAGCTTCTGCGAGAGGTCGCGCAGGGCGGCGTTCTTCGTGCCGAGCTTGGCGAGTTCCGCGGCACTCGCGGCGACGGCCTTGACGTCGGCCAGCACGGCGTCGCGGCTCGGCTGGTCGAGCTTGCGGTGCAGCTCGCTGATATGCAGGCGCGTCTCGTCGATGCCCTTGAACGTATCGCCCATCAGCGTGATCAGCGTCTTCAGGAGCGCGATCTCCGCATCCATACCGACGAAGCGCTTGGCCGCCGTGTCGGAATTCTTGCCGGCCTCCTTGAGGAAGTCGGCGTCGAACTTCGCCAGCTTGCCGAGCACCGGAACGAACTTCGCCTTCTTGGCATCCGCGTCGTCGGTGCCGGCAAGGATCTCCTTGACCTTTTCGAGTTCCGCCTCGAAGGGCTTGATCTGCTCCAGCGCCTTCGGCGAGGCGATCGCCTTGGATTCGCCCAGTTGCTTGACGAGTTGCGGCAGGTAGGTCTCGGCCGCCTTGACCTTGTCCTCGGCCTTCATCGCCAGCGCGACGGGCTTGCGGAACTTGCCGATGCGCTCGGCAAGGCCCTGGTAGGCGGCGGCATCGAACAGCAGCGCCTTGGCGAAGGCTTCCTTCTCGCCCGATTCGTTGCGGATCACGCCGATCTGCTTTTCGGCGAAGGCACCGTCCCTGGCCATCGTCGCCAGCGCCTCTTCCAGGCCCGCCGTCACGGCGTTGCGCTTCTGGTCGATCGACCAGAGCGTTTCGCTCTGCGCGCGCATGGTCCCCGACAGCGCCACGACCGAGGCGATCTTCGCCTTCTCGGCCGCATCGGGCAGAAGGGCGTCGAGATCGTTGATGCCGGCCTCCTGCTCGTCAATGCGCTCGCCGAGCGCCGCCCGCGTCGCCTCGCCCGGCTTGTCCACGAAGTCCTGCAACCCGCTACGCAGGTTCTGGAAATGCGACAGGCTGTTGATCGTCTCGCGCGTCACCGTCATGTGACCGTTCAGCGTGCTCGCGGTGAAGTACCCGACGAGGCCGATGCCCGCGATCAGCGCAACGAGAGGAATGACGAACAGCAGCACCTTGGTGACGATGCGGCGCTGCTGGAGCAGGCGGTCGATGAAGGACATGGGTTCCCCGACGTTTTTATGACGACCAAGATCCCGTCGGGTGTTCCTCAAAGCCGAAGCGGCCGCTCATGCTCGCTTTAGGAGCGCGGCCGGTATTCGATATCAGGGCTTCGGCCGATCTTGCATCAGGCGGCCCGCCCTCACCCGTCGCATCATGCGATCGCTCATTGGGATGACGCAACGATAGGTCGGGAAGCTTAATGAATTGCTTCGGCAAAGCGGCAGGAATTCAAGCCCTTGCGCCCGAAAGATCATACTTTTGCGCGCCGATGTCGAGGGGCCGCGGCCGCGCGCGGCAATCACCCCGATTGTTCCAGCCTCAAGGGTGATGGCATGCGGCGGACAATGTGCCTAAGAATGGCGAAGACACGCTTGGAATCACCTGCATGACCTCTACCGCCAATGCCCGGGGCGCCCTGTTCATGGCCATCGCCATGGCTGCCTTCACCTGCAACGACGCGCTCGTCAAATCCGTCACCGGAGACTTGAACACCGGCCAGATCCTGTTCGTGCGCGGGCTGATGACGACGGTGCTCGTCGTCGCCATTGCCCGCTGGATGGGCGCGCTCGGCTCCTTTCGGATCGTGCTGCAACCGGTCGTGGCGCTGCGCATCGCCGCCGAGATCCTCGCCTCGCTCGCCTATGTCTCGGCGCTCGGGGCCATGCCGCTCGCCAATACGGCCTCGATCCTCCAGGCCCTGCCGCTCGCCGTCACGCTCGGGGCGGCGCTCTTCCTCGGCGAGAAGGTCGGCTGGCGGCGGTGGCTCGCCATCGTCGCCGGCTTTGCCGGCGTGCTCATCGTCATCCGCCCCGGGCCGGAGGGCTTTTCGCTCGCCGCCGTCTACGTCATCGCCTCCGTCGTCGGCGCCGCGGCGCGCGACCTGTGTACCCGGCGGATCGACACCGCCGTGCCCTCGCTGTTCATCAGCGTCATCACGGCGGTGTCGATCACCCTCGCCGGCGCCGTGATGATCGTGCCGATGGGCGGCTGGCAACCGATCCCCGGCGCGGCGCTCGGCCGCCTTGCCGGCGCCAGCGTGCTGCTCCTCGTCGGCTACCAGACCATCGTCATCGCCATGCGCACCGGCGAGATCTCCTTCATCGCGCCCTTCCGCTATACGAGCCTCATCTGGGCGATCACGATCGGCGTCCTGTTCTTCGGCGAGCTCCCGGATTTCTGGATGACGGTCGGCGTCGCCATCATCGTCGCCTCCGGCCTCTACACCTTCTACCGGGAAAACCACCGCCGGGACGTGGAGGCGGTGGCGCAGGAGTCCAAGCCCGAATCGCCCTGACAGGGTTGCGGGCCGCGGCGGCACCGACTAGACCGGAAGCGTGAAACCTGCCGTTGGGAGCGAGATGACAGCGACGCATGCGATAGTGGGCGTGATCCTCGCCGGCGGCCTCTCCTCCCGCATGGGGCAGGACAAGGCGCGCATCCGTCTCGGCGGCGCGGCCCTCATCGACCGCGCGGCGCGGCGCCTCAAGCCGCAGGTCTCGGCCATCGCCGTCAATGCCAACGGCCCGGTGCTCTTCGAGCGCGGCGAGGAACTGCCGGTCTTCGCCGATCTCGACGCGGCCCGCGCCGGCCCGCTCGGCGGCGTGCTCGCCGCCCTCGACTATGCGCGGCACCATCATCCCGAGGCGAGCCACGTCGCCACCGTGCCGACCGACAGCCCCTTCTTCCCGACCGACCTCGTCGCGCGCCTGTCGCGCGTCGTCGATACGCCCGAGCGCATGGCCGTGGCGCGCTCGGCGAGCGGTCTGCATCCCGTCTTCGCGCTCTGGCCGGTGACGCTCGCCACGGACCTTGCCGAATGGCTGGCGGGCGGCGGGGCGCTGCGCGTGCGCAGCTATATGGAGCGCCACCAGGCCCGCGAGATCACCTTCCCGCCGGTCGAGACCTCGCGCGGGGCGTTCGACCCCTTCTTCAACATCAACACGCCGGACGATCTCGACGAGGCGGAAAACTGGCTCTGGGTGCTGGAACGATGACACGACCGAAGATCTTCGGCATTGCCGGGTGGAAGAATTCCGGCAAGACGGGCCTTGCCGTGCGCCTGGTGAGCGAACTCGTCGCGCGCGGCTACCGCGTTTCGACCATCAAGCACGCCCATCACGACTTCGACATCGACAAGGTCGGCGCCGACAGCTACCGGCACCGCCAGGCCGGCGCGCACGAGGTCACCATCGTCTCCGGCACGCGCTATGCCATCATGCACGAGCTGCGCGGCGCCCCGGAGCCGAGCTTCGAGGAGATCCTCGCGCGCCTCGCGCCCTGCGACCTCGTGCTCATCGAGGGCTACAAGCGCGAGCCGATCCCGAAGATCGAGGCGCGGCGGCTGGAGGCCGCCAACCGCACGCCGCTTGCCCCGGAAGATCCCCACATCGCCGCCATCGCCGCCGATCACCCCGTCCCGGACACGGCCCTGCCCGTCTTCGACCTCGACGACACGGCGACGATCGCCGACTTCGTCGTGGCGGTGGCGGGTTTGGCCAAAGTGGAAGACTGAACCGCAACGAAAAAGGCCGCGGGCAAAAAGCCGCGGCCTTGCGTTCGACAATCGACGTCGCCCTACCTTCCGTCGTCATTGTCGAGCCCGACCATGACGAAGGAGAGGTTCGTCATGGTCGGCCGATCACTCGGCCATCGCCACGGGCTTCACCAGCGGGGTGACGCGGCGGATGGTGACGCGGCGGTTGAGCTGTTCGGCGGCGTCCGTATCGATCTTCAGGAAGCGCTCGCCATAGCCCTGGGTGGCAAGGTTCTCCGGCGGGATGTCGTAGACGTCGGTCAGGATGTTGGCGACGGCCTCGGCACGCTCGTCGGAGAGCACGAGGTTCGATTCGTCCGAACCGACGGCATCCGTATGGCCCTCGATCAGGAAGGTCTCGCCCGCGTCCTTGTCGAGGATCTCGTTCATCGCCTCGGCCACCTTGCGCAGCGTGGTTGCCTGGTTCATCGAGATCTCCGCCGAGCCCGTCGCGAAGGTGATCGTATCGAGGTCGATGCGGCGCACCTTGTCGCGGATGCGGGCCGAATATTTCACCTCGGCGAGCGAATAGACGCGCTCGACCGGCTCGACCGGGGGCCGTTCCAGGAAGTCGCGGTAATCCACGCTCTCCTCGGCGGACGTGTCGACGATATATTCGTCGACCGGGATCGTCAGCCGCATCGGCGGCAACCGCTCGCCGGGATCGACGAAGGTCGGCCGGCTGTCACGGTCGATTTCCGGCGCGTAGAACATCACATATTCCCGGCCGTCGCCGTCGATGCGCGAGCGCTGGATGACTTCGCCGTAACGGTTGCGGATCGTGACGACGCGGTCGCCGTTCGGCCGCTCGATGACCTCGCGCACCCGGCCGTTCGGCAGGTCCTCGTAGTAGGTCTCGCGGGCGTTGCGCGACAGACGGCGGCCGTCGTCGGAGCGCACGATGATGCGGTCGCCGAAATTGATCACGAAGCGGTCGTCCACCTCGCGCTCGACGCGCCAGCCGTCACGGTCCTCGTAGCGCGGCCGGCGGTCACGGCGCTCGCCGCGCTCGCGGTCGCCCGGCTCGTAGCGCATGCGCTCGCGCCCTTCCCAGCCGACCTGCGCGTCGCGGTCGGATTCGGGAACCCGCACGCGCACGTCGCGGCGCTTCTCCTCGCGTTCACGGCGCAATTCCTCGCGCGAGCGGTCGCGGCGGTTGTCCCAGTCCTTGTCGCTGTCGAGAACGGCGGCGCCGTCGATGAACGGCAGCTCGATCGTCCCGGTCGTGCGCGACGGGTCGCGGGCGATGCGCTCGCGCTCCTTGTCGCGCTCGCGGCGCGGACGCCCCGCCGTCTCGTCCGGACGCTTGCGCTCCCGCTCGGCATCGCGCTGGCGCTCGCGGCGTTCCTCGCGCGCCTTCTGCTGGTCGGCCTCGTCCTGCTGGCGCTGCTCTTCCCGCTCGGCGTCACGCTGCTTCTTGCGGCGTTCCTCGCGGTCGCGCTGCCGGTTCTCGTCCGCGCGCTGCTGGTCGCGTTCCGCGTCACGCTGGCGCTCGCGGCGTTCCTCGCGCGCCTTCTGCTTGTCGTTCTGCTGGCGCTGCTCTTCCTTTTCGGCGTCACGCCGCTCCTTGCGGCGCTCCTCGCGGTTGCGCTGCTTGTTCTCTTCCTCGCGCTGCTGGTCGCGTTCCGCGTCGCGCTGGCGCTCACGACGTTCCTCGCGCGCCTTCTGCTTGTCGTCCTGCTGGCGGCGCTCTTCCTTCTCGGCGTCGCGCTGCTTCTTGCGGTCCTGCCGCTCTTCCTTCTGGCGGCTCTCCTCGCGCTTGCGCTCGCGGCGCTCCTCGCGCTGTCGGTCGAGCTGCTCCTTGGCCTCGCGATTGCTCTTGCCGCCGCCTTCGTCCTCGCGGTTGCGCTTGCGCTCCTGGCCGCCTTCGTTATTGCCCTGGTCGTCCCGGTTGCGGCGCTTGGGAATGAGCAGGTCGTCGCCGAACTGGCCTTCCTCGGCCTGGACCTGAAGGACACGGATGGGGGCGACATGCGGCAGCACCGGGCGCATCATGGCGGCCTCGACCGGCTGCCAGACGAAGGACAGCGATGCGATGGGCAGCGCCACCGTCGCCAGGAATCTTGTTCTCTTGAGCATTTGCGTTTCCTCGTTTGCCAGCGTTCGACGCTATTGCATCGGGGTTTGGGCGAATTTGTGTTTCACGCACGCTCGCCCGTCTTCGATGTCGCACGCTAATTCACGGCAGATGAATTCGCGCTGAATGCGACGGGGTCGCCGGCGGCCCCCTCTAAACGCATGAGGAGGCGATCGGTTCGCCCGCGCTGCGGCGGCAAAAGGTCCGGTGTGGAAAGACAGCACGAAACCAGTTGATTTTTTGACGAAAACCGGTCGATTATCGGCGCCAAGCGGGCAGCCCTGCCCGCTTCAATTCAAGGCCCGGACAACAAGAAAAACCCGAGCGCCTTCAACAGAGAGGATCAACATGCGTATTTCCAAACGTTTCACGCTCGCAGCATCCGCTGCGGTCATCGCCCTCTTCGCGTCTTCCGCGATGGCTGAAGGCGAGAAGATCGTGATCGGTACGGAAGGCGCCTACCCGCCCTTCAACAACCTCGAATCCGACGGCACGCTGACCGGCTTCGACGTCGACATCGCCAAGGCGCTGTGCGAGGAAATGAAGGCCGAGTGCACCTTCGTCACGCAGGACTGGGACGGCATCATTCCGGCGCTCATCGCCAAGAAGTTCGACGCGATCATCGCCTCCATGTCGATCACCGCCGAGCGCAAGGAGCAGGTCGACTTCTCCAAGAAGTACTACAACACGCCGCCGGCCATCGTCGTGCCGAAGGATAGCGAGATCAAGGAAGCCACCCCGGAAGCGCTTGCCGGCAAGACGCTCGGCGCGCAGGGCTCGACGACGCACTCCAACTATGCCGAAGCGCATATGAAGGATGCCGAGGTCAAGATGTATCCGACGGCCGACGAGTACAAGCTCGACATCGCCAACGGCCGCATCGACGCCGTCATCGACGACGTGGTGGTGCTCTCCGAATGGCTGAAGACCGACGACGGCGCCTGCTGCAAGCTGCTCGGCACGCTGCCGGTCGACCCGGTCATCAACGGCGAAGGCGCCGGCATCGCGGTGCGCAAGGGCGAGACGGCGCTGGCCGACAAGTTCACCGCGGCGATCGCGGCCATCCGCGCCAGCGGCAAGTACCAGGAAATCAACGCCAAGTACTTCCCCTTCGACGTCTACGGCGACTGATCTACGGCACCGCCATGTCATGCGGGTTTTTTCTGACCCGATCACCAGAATGCAGGGGCGGGAGGGCTTGCTCTCCCGCTCCTTTTGTTTGAGAACTTGCACATAAGAAAAGACGGGTGCATCAAGCGCCCGGACAACAAGCGCATGGCGCATCGGGGGTTCTTCTGGCATGAGCGGGTTCTTCACCGCCATCGTCGAAGCGGTATCCGCATTTCTCGGGATCATCGATCCCCTCTGCGGGCCGGTCGGCGTCTTCAATCTTTTTGCGGGCGACACGCTGCTCGCCTGCGGCGATGCCGGATGGGGCGACGAGATCGCCTTCGGCTTCCTGGTGACGGCGAGCCTTGCCGTCGCCACCCTGCCCGTCGGCCTCCTCATGGGCTTCTTCATCGCGCTGGCCAAGCAGTCGGAAGAGAAGTCGCTGCGCCTGTCGGCCAATATCTACACGACGCTCTTTCGCGGCCTGCCCGAGCTTCTGACGCTCTTCATCGTCTATTACGGCCTGCAGATCCTCGTGCAGAACCTCGCGAGCGCCGTCGGCTATGACGGTGCGGTCGAGATCAACGCCTTCTTCGCCGGCATGATCGCGCTCGGCGTCGTCTTCTCCGCCTATTGCTCGGAAGTGCTTTTGTCGGCCTTCAAGGCCATTCCGCGCGGCCAGTACGAGGCGGGCTATGCGCTCGGCCTGCATCATGGCCGCACCATGCGCCTCATCGTGCTGCCGCAGCTCATCCGCGTCGCCCTGCCCGGCCTCGGCAATCTGTGGATGGCGCTGCTGAAGGACACGGCGCTCGTCTCGGTCATCGGCCTGCCGGATATCCTGCGCCAGACGGGCGTCGCCGCGCGCGTGACGAAGGAAGCCTTCGAGTTCTACGCCATCGCCTGCCTGCTCTTCCTCATCCTCGCCTTCCTCTCCTCGCTGGTCTTCTCCGCGATCGAAGGCTGGACCAAGCGTTCGGAGGCCGTGCGATGAGCCACGTCACCACCCTCATCGCGCCGCAGGCGCCGCCGGAAGCCCCGCCGAGGCCTTTCACCGCCGGCCGCTTCTTCGGCAATATCTTCATGGGCGTCTGGCTGGCGCTCACCGTCGGCGTCTTCCTGATGATCGTCGGAGGCTGGGATCCGGAAAAGTTCTCGAAATACGGCCCGAGCTACCTTTCCGGCCTTGGCGTGACGCTGCTGCTCGTCATCTGCTCCGTCGTGCTCGGCGGCCTAATCTCGCTGCCGCTCGCCTTCGCGCGCATGTCGAAGAACAAGGTCCTGTCCTGGATCGCCTACGGCTACGTCTATTTCTTCCGCGGCACGCCGCTGCTGACGCAGCTCTTCCTCGTCTATTACGGCCTCGGCAGCTTCTCCGCCGAACTGAAGGCCTGGGGCCTGTGGTGGTTCTTCCGCGACGCCTGGAACTGCGCGCTCCTGACCTTCACGCTCAACACTGCCGCCTACCAGGCCGAAATCCTGCGCGGCGCCATCGAGAGCGTGCCGCGCGGCCAGCACGAGGGCGCCGCCGCGCTCGGCCTGCCGAAGAAGGTCGCCTTCTTCAAGATCATCCTGCCGCAGGCGCTCATCGTGGCGCTGCGCCCCTACGGCAACGAGATCATCCTGATGATCAAGGGCTCGGCCATCGTCGCCATCGTCACGGTCTTCGACCTGATGGGCGAGACCCGCCGCGCCTTCTCGCGCACCTTCGATTATCAGGCCTATCTATGGGCCGCGCTGCTCTATCTCCTGATGGTGGAGCTCCTGCGCAACCTCTGGGCCTGGCTGGAGGCGCGCCTGACGCGCCACCTGAAGCGGTGACCCGCTTGGCAGCACTCATCGATGAGTGCTGCCAAGCGCTTGATTTCAAAGAAATATTCCCGTCACAGGCCGATCTTCAACAATTCGTTAACCTTGCGGGCGCTCAATCACAGGGACCATCATTCATAATGCGATGAGGTCCCTATGACGAACGACATGGCAATGCAGCTCAAGGGCTACGGCATGACCACGGCCCAGATCCTCTACCGCATGCCGGATCACCAGAAGCTTCTGCAAACCTATATCTGGCAGCACTACGACCTCGCCCCGGATTTCCCGGAAATGAAGAGTTTTCTGAAATTCTGGCAGGAGACGCTGGACGGGCCGCTGCACTCGGTGCGCTACGTCCACCGCCGGCTGATCTCGGCGACGGAATGGCGGGCGCTGAAGGGTGAGTTCGTCATCAACTGATCAGACGTGCACGGAGCCGTGCGCCAGCTCGCTGTCGGACATGTCCACCTTCATCGAGAAATAGAGGATGACGACGTAGAGCAGCAGCACGAAGGCGATCACCACGCCGCCGGGCACCGGCCCGAGCGCCGCATTGGCCACCACATGTTCGAAGGCGAGCGTCATGTCCTTGCCCGCCGTCGCCGGCCGCTGCATCATCGATGACGAGATCTTCAGCGCCCAGGCGAGCAGCAGGATCAGGTAGAGCCAGCAATAGTTGCGCCGCAGCCGCCGGCAGGCCGCGTCCCGGTAGCTGATCAAGAATTCCGGCTTGCGCAGGCTCTTGGCGATGGGCGCGGCCCAGTCGAGGTCGAGCGCGGCGCGCGGATTGAGGATTTCGGCGAAATAGAACCGCTCGAGCTGGCGCACCCGCGCCCGGTAGACGTCGAAGAACCGGTAGCGCCGCGCCTCGATCATGAGGAGCAGCGAGACCAGCAGCATAGCGAAGAGCAGCACGCCGTGGTGCGAGGTGGGCGTCGAAAGCGAAACGGACAGCAGCGCCGCCACCACGGTGATCGCCCAGTTCGAGGTGCGGTCGATGCGGTCGCGCCAGCCGGCCATGCGCCCGAGCTCGCCGCGATAGTAGTGCACCATCGTGTTGATCGTCTCCATCGGCGTTGCCGGCAGCGCGGGGCTGCCGGTCCGTTTGGTATCGGTGGGGGGCGGGAAAGGGGGTTTATCGGCGGGCATGTCATTCCTCCCAATGGTCTTTTTGGTTTTGGGACGGGGATCATGCGCCTCTTTCGGCGATTGATAAATGCCTATTTGCGCCCGAAAGGCGCCATTGCCAAAGCCCCGCCCGGGCCGTAAGAGACGCCCCCATGAAGAAGATCGACGAAGACGCGCTCGCGGAAGCCTACAACCGCGCCCTCTCGCTGGAGAAATCCGGCGATTTCGACGCCGCCGCCAGGGCCTATGCCGAGGTGCTGGCGCTCGATCCGGAAGACCATGGCGGCGCCGCCGTGCGCCTTGCCTCGATGGGCCGCGGCGAGACGCCGGAAAAGGCGCCCGACGCCTATGTCACCACGCTCTTCGACCAGCATGCCGAAGTCTTCGACAACGTGCTCGTCGACCAGCTCGGCTATTGCGTGCCGCTCACCGTGCGCCAGCGTTTCCAGGCCCTTGGCATGGGGCCGTTCAAGCGCGTGCTCGACCTCGGCTGCGGCACGGGGCTGACCGGCGGGGCGCTGCGCGACATGGCCGAGGACATCACCGGCATCGACCTGTCGGAGAACATGGTCGAGATCGCCCATGAGAAGGACCTCTACGAGACGCTCTATGTCGCCGAGGCCGTCGACTTTCTCGACGACAACGACGACGAGCCCTTCGACCTCATCACGGCGACGGACGTCCTGCCCTATCTCGGCGCGCTCGAGCCGCTGTTCTTCGGCGCGGCCGAAAACCTCGTGCCCGGCGGCCATTTCATCTTCTCCTCCGAGACGCTGCCCGAGGAGACTTTCGCCGGCCGCCCCTTCATGGTCGGCCCGCACCAGCGCTTCGCCCACGCCGCCGCCTATGTCCGCCAGCGCTTGGCGGAGACCGGCTTCGACATTGTCGAGATCACCGACATCACGGTGCGCATGGAGGAAGGCGAGCCGATCCCCGGCCATCTCGTGCTGGCGAAATACCGCGGCTGACGCGGCCGTTTGCGGATGACGACCGATCCTCGGGTCGAACTCGAGGATGGCGAAAGAAGAGAGGTTGTCGGTGAAGGCAGCGGCGCCGCATGCCGCATCGTTACACAGGTGGGCAGCATCACCCTCCCTCCGTCATCCTCGGGCTTGACCCGAGCCGTCATCCTCGGGCTTGACCCGAGCCGTCATCCTCGGGCTTGACCCGAGGATCCACCGCCGCACCCGCCGCATCAGACGAGAAACACTTTCGCACAAACCGATGATCCGCTACACCTTCTGCCAGGAATTGCAGGAGGTTACAGCATGGCGAAAGTTGCATTCATCGGTCTCGGCGTCATGGGCTATCCCATGGCGGGACACCTCAAGGTCAAGGGCGGCCATGAGGTCGCGGTCTATAACCGCACCTTCGCCAAGGCGGAGAAATGGGCGGCCGAATTCGGCGGCAAGGCGTTCCGCACCCCGGCGGAGGCCGCCGCGGATGCCGACTTCGTCTTCACCTGCGTCGGCAACGACGACGACCTGCGCTCCGTCACCATCGCCGACAACGGCGTTTTCGACGGCATGAAGCCGGGCGCCATCCTCATCGACAACACCACCGCCTCCGCGGAAGTCGCCCGCGAACTCGACGCGGCCGCCCGCGAGAAGGGCCTCGCCTTCCTCGACGCCCCCGTCTCCGGCGGCCAGGCCGGCGCGGAGAACGGCGTCCTCACCGTCATGTGCGGCGGCGAGAAGGAGGCTTTCGACAAGGCCCGTCCCGTCATCGACGCCTATGCCCGCATGGTCGGCCTGATGGGCCCGGCGGGCGCCGGCCAGCTGACCAAGATGGTCAACCAGGTCTGCATCGCCGGCCTCGTGCAGGGCCTTGCCGAAGGCATGCATTTCGGCGCGAAGGCCGGCCTCGACATGGAGGCGGTCATCGAGGTCATCTCCAAGGGCGCCGCCGGCTCCTGGCAGATGGAGAACCGCCACAAGACGATGATCGCCGGCAAGTACGATTTCGGCTTCGCCATCGACTGGATGCGCAAGGATCTCGGCATCGTCCTGTCGGAAGCCCGCCGCAACGGCGCGAAACTGCCCGTCACCGCGCTCGTCGACCAGTTCTACGGCGACGTGCAGGACATGGGCGGCAACCGCTGGGATACGTCCTCGCTGCTGGCGCGCCTCGAGAGGAAATGACGTGGCTCTCCGCCGCGCCCTCCTCGTCCTCACCGCCGGCGCCGCGCTTGCCGCTCCGGCGCGCGCGGACGAGGCGGGCCGGCAGGCCCTCGCCGCCGCCCTGAACGGCGCGATCGCCCGATGCTGGTCGGTGCCCTCGGACCTGCCGGACCATGTGCAGGCGGTCCGCGTGAAATTCTCGCTGACGGAAGCCGGCGCCCTCGACGGCTCGCCGGCGATCGACGGCCCGGTCGGCGGCGATGCGGCGACGAAGGCCTTCGCCGCCGGCGCGGTGCGCGCGGTCGTGCGCTGCGCGCCCTTTGCGGGGCTGGCGGAGCTTGCGCCCTATGCGGACTGGAAAACGGTCGTGGTGACTTTCAGGCGGCCGGACCTGTGAAAGTGCCTAGAGCATTTCCAGTCGAAGCGAGGTCGCTTCGACGTTGGATAATGCGGTAAAAACAAGAATCTAGAGCATTTCCGGTGAACCGGAGTTCGCCGGAAATGCTTTAGCAGGCTGCTGCAAAACGGCTGACAGGGTTGGGTTTTCTGTTGGGCTGGCAGGTTTTTGTCCGCGGGTTTTGTTTTTGGAGTTGGTTTGCCGCGCCCTGTCCATTGTTGATCGCGTCTGGCCCCTATTGTGTTTGTGT
>QFCS01005124.1_pt1 | contig 126007 bp, 121 predicted proteins | sample 3576561 | NCBI WGS metagenome assembly QFCS01 | reverse complement strand
CGGTCTGGTGGCGCGCGAGATCGAGCGCGTCGATTCCGGCTATCGCTCGATGAACAGCGTGCAGTCGTCGCTGGTGATGTATCCGATCTATGCCTATGGCGACGAGACCCAGCGCAAGACGTATCTGCCGAAGCTCGCGACCGGTGAGTGGGTCGGCTGCTTCGGTCTGACCGAGCCGGACGCCGGCTCCGATCCCGACGGCATGAAGACCCGCGCCGAGAAGGTGGCCGACGGCTATCGCCTGACCGGATCGAAGATGTGGATTTCCAATGCGCCGATCGCGGACGTGTTCGTGGTGTGGGCGAAGTCCGCCGCGCATGACAACAAGGTGCGCGGCTTCATTCTCGAGAAGGGCATGAAGGGCCTGTCAGCGCCGAAGGTCGGCGGCAAGCTCTCGCTGCGCGCCTCGATCACGGGCGAGATCGTGATGGACGGCTTCGTCGTTCCGGAAAGCGCGCTGCTGCCGAACGTCTCGGGTCTCGCTGGCCCGTTCGGCTGTCTCAACCGCGCGCGCTACGGCATTTCATGGGGCGCGATGGGCGCGGCGGAAGACTGCTTCACCCGCGCGCGGCAATACACGCTCGACCGCAAGCAGTTCGGCCGTCCGCTGGCCGCCACGCAGCTTGTGCAGAAGAAGCTCGCGGACATGGAAACCGAGATCGCGCTCGGTCTGCAAGGCTCGCTGCGGGTCGGCCGCCTGATGGACGAAGGCAAGATGGCGCCCGAGATGATCTCGATCATGAAGCGCAACAATTGCGGCAAGGCGCTCGATATCGCCCGGGTGGCGCGCGACATGCATGGCGGCAACGGCATCTCGTCAGAGTATCATGTGATGCGCCACGCCCAGAACCTCGAGACCGTGAACACCTACGAGGGCACCCACGACATCCACGCCCTCATCCTCGGCCGCGCCATCACCGGAATTCAGGCGTTCTCGTAACACCTTGTCGGGTGAGGGCTGAACTTGAGCGATGTCCTGACCGCGCGCCGGAATTTAACGCAGCACTTCGACGAGAGAACTAAATGCCGTCTATTATAGACCTTACGGATTTCGACCCCGATCTGAAAACGGTCGATCGTCCGCTCCGCGAGCCGGGCGTGAGCACACGGCGCATGCTGTGTGCGACGTGTGATATCGCTTGTAGTGTTGTCGGCGAGGTCAAGGATGATCGGGTTGTCCGCATTCGTGCCTCGGATAATCCGGCTTTCCGCGAGAACATTTGCATGAAGGGCGTGATCGCTCCTCGCGGGTTTGCGCACCCCAACCGGCTCACGCATCCGCTCAAGCGCGTCGGTGCCCGTGGATCGGGGCAGTGGGAGCGCGTCACATGGGACGAGGCGATGGCGGATATCGGCGCGCGCCTCGGAGAAATCATCGCGAAGCACGGCCCCGAAGCATGGGGTGTCTCGACCAGTCAATGGAACACCTGCACCGATCATGGCCTTGGCCGCAGGTTGATGAATCATGTGGGCTCGCCGAACTGGATTAGCGGCGTTGCCCTTTGCGCCGGAAACACTGCCGCGGTAAACCGCCTGACCTACGGCTGGTTTCCAAATCCCGACTACGCGAACACCAAATGCATCGTTCTGTTCGGACACAATCCGAAGCGCCACAGCTGGGTGCCGATCTATAACCAGATCAAACGCGCCCAAGCGAAGGGCGCGAAGTTGATTGTGCTGGACCCGCGACGTAGCGAACAGGCTGATGTGGCCGATATCTGGCTACCATTGCGCGCGGGGACCGATGCCGCGATGTGCCTGGGATGGCTAAAGGTAATCCTCGACGAAGGACTTTACGACAAGGCATTCGTTGATAGCTGGACTATCGGCTTCGAGGAACTCAAGGCGCGGGCGGACGAATATCCGGTCGAACGCGTTGCTAAAATCACCGGCTGTGATCCTGAGCAGATACGGCAGGCAGCACGCGTATACGCGACATCGGGCGCTTCGATCATTCCGTGGACGCCAATCACCGACATGCAGCGCAACAGCACGTCAGCGATTCGGCTGCAGAGCATATTGCGCGCTGTCTGCGGATTCGTGGACATCAAGGGTGGCGAAACCCTGCAAGGTTTCCACCCGATGATCGTATCCGAGTCCGAGATTGAGATGCACGAGGTGTTGGCCGAGGAGCAAAAGGCGAAGCAACTGGGATCGGACAAGCACCCCTTGTTCACTTATCGCGGCCAGCAAGCATTGCTCGAACCAAGCGAGAGGGTGTGGGGACATCGGTACGCCAACCAGATCACTGGCTGCTTCATGGCGACTCCCTCGGCCTTGTTCCGCGCCATGGCAGGGGAAGGTCCCTATCCGGTTAAGGCATTCTTTGCTCTTGGTAACAATACCATCATGAGCTTCGCGAACATGCCGCTCATTCTGAAAGCCATCATGAATCAGGATCTGGTGGTGATCCACGAGCAATTTATGACGCCCACCGCGCAACTCGCAGATTACGTGTTGCCCGCTGACAGTTGGCTTGAGCGGCCTTGGATGATGGACAGCTATGGGTGGTCATCAGTTTACCGCCCCTCGCAAAAGGGTATGGAGCCACCCGCCGAATGCAAAAGCACCTTCGAATTCTGGAAGCTCACCGCCAATTCACTCGGGCGGGGCGAAGTCGTGCCGTGGCCGACGCTTGAGGCAATGTACGACTGGCGCCTTGAGAAGGCCGGCATGAGCTTCGAGGAGTTCGCCGAGACTTACGAGGTTTATGCGCATCGGGCGGGATTCAGAAAATACGAGACAACCGGTTTCGCGACGCCGAGCGGCAAAGTTGAATTGAAGTCCTCCATTCTGGGAGATCTCGGATTCGATCCGTTGCCTTATTTTCGGGAGGATCCGGCGCCAGACCCGGCATATCCGTTGATAATGTTTACGGGTGTGCGGGAAGACGAATACTTTCAGACCGGCGGACGCCATATCCCCGAATTGCGGGCGCGGAAGCCTGAGCCAGTCCTATTTGTGAGTCCAGGAACCGCTGCGGCTGTTGGCATCACGGAGGGTGAATGGGTTTTTGTTGAGAGCCCTACCGGCCGCCTCGAAATCCAAACCGGCATCCGCGAAAACATGCCCGACGGCCTAGTTCGGATACCGCACGGTTGGTGGAAACCGGAACTGGAGCGCGGCCTCGATGCGCAATTGTCGGGTGCTCTCAGATTCGGTGACGCAATGCTTTGCCCCGACGATGACGATTACCTCGATCGCGAACAGGGTATTCCGCATCTGAAAGGATTGCCGTGCCGCATCACAAAAATGATTGCCACGTAGGTGTCCTGAAAAGGCCGATACGAGATTGCGTCGGGGTCTTGCCCCGAAGCTACTAACTTGCCTGGATAACGTCTTGCAGCGGAGGCGAGGGCATGAGGCGGTGGTTGTCAGTGTGGCATCTTGAAACACCGGGGATATTTGTTGAAGACTAACGGCTGGATCAATGTCCATGTCGAAATGTCAACGCCTGGCTGGTCTGCGCATCGTGGAAGACCTACCCCGCGCCCCGATAGGCGAGGTATTAAAGCGGTATTTTTGGGGTGGCCGGACAATGACACGGCAGTTGGTACTGCCGACGGATTGCATGGCTAACACGAGCAACATAGGAGGGAATGTGTCAGATATTCAGTTCGTTTTCGATTTTACCAGCCCAAACTGCTACCTGGCTCATGTTGTACTCCCCGGTATCGAAGTGCGAACCGGAGCGAAGTTTGAGTATGTGCCGGTGCTACTCGGCGGCATTTTTAAGCACGCCAACAATCAGTCGCCGGTGTTTACTTTCGCTAACGTCAAGAACAAGCTCGCATACGACAAACTCGAAACGCAGCGGTTCATCGAGCATCACCATATCAGTAAATTTCGCAACAACCCGACCTTTCCTATCAGCGGTGTACAGTTGATGCGGGTGGCAATAGCCGCGCAGCAACTAGGCGTGTTTGAAGCCTATTGCGATCAAATTTTCTCGGATATGTGGGAGCGCGAGCGCAAGATCGATGATCCCATCGTTTTTAAAGCCTCGCTTGAAGAGGCGAAACTTCCCGCAAAGGAATTAATCGAACTCGGCGCAGACAGCGCGGTGAAGACGCAACTTGCAAAGAATACGCAGGATGCCTTTGAGCGGGGAGCTTTCGGTGCGCCGACGTTTTTTGTCGGCCGTGAAATGTTCTTCGGCAAGGATCGATTGCCGCAGGTTGAGGAAGAGATTGCGCGTATTTCGGCGCGAAAGTGAATCTTTATTAAGCGACGGGCGGGAGATCGACGTGAGCAAAAAGCCGATCGTTGTTGTAACCGGTACAGGACCGGGAACAGGTTCATCTGTGGTGCGGAGGTTTGCGAAGGAAGGTTATCGCGTCATGATGCTCGCGCGTTCGCCAGGTATTATCGGTGCGCTTGAGAAGGAGCTTTCTGATTGCCACGCGATTGTCTGTGATGTTTCCGACGAAGCTCATGTGCGCAAGGCCGCAGCGTCTATCCGAGAAGAGTATGGAGTCCCCGAGGTATTGATTCACAACGCGGTTGGCGGCGGGTGGGGCAATTTTATGGACATTGAGCCTAGGCTGCTGAACCGCAACTTTCAGGTCAATGTAATGGGCCTGCTGTACCTCGCCCGCGAGTTCGCGCCTGCCATGGTGGAAGCGGGGACAGGTGCGATTATTGTAACCGGGAACACATCGTCGTTGCGTGGAAAGGCGAATTTCGCAGGTTTTGCGCCGACCAAGGCCGCTCAGCGCATCCTTTCAGAGTCCATAGCGCGCGAACTAGGTCCGAAGGGAGTGCATGTTGCTTATCTGCTGGTTGACGCAGTCATTGATGTCCCATGGACGCGCGAGCGATTTAGGGATGCGGCAGACAGCTTCTTCATTAAGCCCTCCGCGATAGCAGATGAAATCTGGCATCTTTGCCGGCAGGATCGATCAGCATGGACCTTTCTCTCGGAACTTCGGCCTTACGGCGAAAACTGGTAGGCTGCTTATGGCCCGACGCCCTATTTCTCGAGCAGCATCGAAACGCGATAACGCGAAATCACCGCCTACTGAAACAAAGCCTCAGAACCCGGAATTCCCGGATTGCGGCTATTGAGATGACAGATGTCATATAATGTGACAGAATTCTTGCAGTGACGGAGTAAGCGTAGCCAATAAATATGAAGCAGAGAGAAGGATCGAATGAGTACGGCGGTACCCCATAAGACGGCGTGCATTCTCTGCTACGTGAACTGCGGTCTCGAAGTCGAAATAGATGGGCGGCAGATCACCAAGGTTCGCGGCGATCGCGATAACCCGAAGTCCAAGGGATACTTATGTCAGAAGGCGGCACGCCTTCCGTACTATCAGGATGCCAGCGATAGGCTAACAACGCCTCTGCGTCGAAAAGAAGATGGTACATTCGAGGCGATCGACTGGGATACGGCCATCCGTGAAATTGCCGAACGTCTCAATTCCATTCGCGCGCGTCATGGCGGATACGCGTTTGGGTATTATGGCGGCGGCAGTCAGGGTAACGTCCTAGGTGGGCCCTACGGGTTCGGCGTCATGCGTGCGATGGGTGCATCACTCGTCTTCAACGCACTTTCTCAAGAGAAAACCGGCGACTTTTGGGTCAACGGCGAGATGTTCGGGGGGCAAGGTGTACACACTGCTGAGGATGTAGATAACGCCCAGTTGCTCGTTGTTCTAGGTTGCAATCCATGGATGGCGAATGGTTTTGCACGCGCGCGCGACGCAATTAACAGTATTCGCAAAGACCCCAACCGCCGAATGCTGGTGATCGATCCGCGGCGTACAGAAGTTGCAGAGCACGCCGATCTTCATCTTCGTGTGAGGCCCGGTGCCGATGCATTTCTGCTCGGGGCAATCTTGTCGCTCATTGTCCGCCGCGGAGCAGAAGCCCGTGAATTCCTTGCTCAACGAACAACAGGTTTTGAAGAAGTTCGAACAGCGCTGTTGAACATCCCGGTTGACGAATGGATCGCAGCGGCCGATGTCCCGCGCAGCGATGTTGAGGCTGCTGTCGACATGATTCTCGCGGCGCCTTCAATGACCGTTCGCGTCGACGTCGGGTTGCAGCAAGCCCGCAATTCGACGCTCAATTCTTACCTGGAGAAACTATTGTTTTTGTTGACAGGTAACTTCGCGAAGCCGGGCGCAAATGGGCTTCATACCTGGCTGCAACCTATGTTCGGTCATTCCAAGCCGACGGACAGGGCGCCCGTTACGGGTCAGTTGAAGATAGCGGGACTATTGCCGCCCAACACATTGCCCGCACATATTCTGACTGATCATCCCGAGCGGATGCGCGCTCTTTTCGTAGATTCATCCAATCCAGCAAATACGGCAACCAATACCGCACTAGTCGAGCAGGCACTCAAAGCACTCGATCTGTTGGTCGTAATCGAGATTGCCATGACCGAAACGGCCAGATGTGCCGATTATATCTTGCCAGCCGCCAACCAGTTCGAGAAATGGGAAAACACACTTTTTAACTGGGAGTACCCGCATAATTTCTTCCATGCGAGAGCGCCTCTGTTTTCGCCGCTCGAAGGAACGCTGATCGAACCGGAAATCTATACGCGGTTGCTCCGGGCAATGGGCGACATGCCGAGCGATCTCGTTCTTGCTGATTTGCGCGATAAGGCGGCCACCAACCGAAAGGAGTTTTCGGAAGCATTTTCAAGCCTACTTGCAAGCGACCGCAGGTATGCCGCTGTGGCACCATCAATCCTGTATGAAACGCTCGGAAAGACCTTGCCCAATGGCGCGGCGCCGCTCGCCGTGTGGTGGCCGGCCGCGCACCGCTGTGCGACCGACTTGGCCGACGCCGTTCGGCATGCGGGTATCGAGGGCGAAGGCTTCGATCTCGGTGAGAATCTCTTCAACGCGATTTTGACCCGGCGTTCGGGTTTTGCGTTCGCTCATCTTGAGTACGATCAGACATGGCGTTTGATCCGGCACGGGGATGGCAAGATTCACCTGGCGGTGCGCGAAATGCTCGACTGGCTGGCAAGGTTAGATCCGGCGGACGCTGAGCCCGACACGGCATATCCATTGATGTTGATTGGTGGTCAGCGCCGCCACTACAACGCGAACCAGATCATCCGAGATCCCCGCTGGCGCAAGAATGACCCTGATGGCGCACTTCATCTTCATCCCGATGATTTAGCTACCTATGGAGGCCAAGAGAAGGGATGGATGGCGGTGGAAACAAAGGTCGGCCGTGTTGTCGTCAGGGTGGAATCCGATCCGGCCTTGCGGAAGGGCCAAGCCTCGCTTCCGCACGGCTATGGTCAAATACTCGATACGCCCGAGGGACAGGTTACAGTTGGGCCGCGTCTTAATATGTTAACGGATTGTGATGATTGTGATCCAATTGCGAAAACGCCGTATCACAAAAACGTCGCCATTCGAGTGAGGCCAGCTGCACCCGATGAAGTTATTAGTATGGAGCGCCAAGCGCGGGTAATTGCAGCGATGAGGTCTCTGAGAGAAATTTAGTTGGTTTTAGCGTGGCTCGCAGAACAACGATCCAAGGCCTTCTTCAGAGCTACTTCAAAGACTGGCGCGTAGCTAGGATTGAATAGGTCATCCTATGTGATGTGCGTAAGCGCGAAGCGATTTGCATCGGTTCGGATTTTAGCTTGTTCGTAGATCGGTCGCGCGTGCTAAACAGATGAGACAGGCAGGACGCATTTCAATTCATAGAATGCAACCGTTCGCTTATACTCTTCGAAGAGATATGCTTCACTGCCGGGCACCTATTTTGGCTTGTAGCCATGGAGCGGCTACAAGGTGGCCATCGCCTTGGGCGAGAAGGGCTCGAGTTCGGCAAAGCGCTTGTCGCGAACCTTGGCCGGCCATTCGGGATCGGTGATCAGCGCGCGCCCAACTGCGACAAGATCGAATTCTTTGCTTGCGAGCCGCGCTTCGAGCTCGCCAAGATCGCCAACTTCCGCGCTTTCGCCTTTATACGATTGAATAAAGTCGCTGCCTTTCAGGCCCACGGATCCGACCGTGATCGTCGGCTTACCGGTAAGCTCCTTGCTCCAGCCGGCAAGGTTGAGTTCAGATCCCGGGAATTCGGGCTCCCAGAACCGGCGTGTTGAGCAGTGAAAGATATCCACGCCCGCGTCGACCAACGGTTCTAGGAACGCGGCGAGTTCGTCGGGAGAGTGAGCGAGCTTTGCGCTGTAGTCCTGCTGCTTCCACTGCGAGAACCGGTGAATGATGACGAAGTCTGGACCCACGCGATGGCGGATAGCTTTAATGATGTCGACCGCAAAACGCGTTCGTTTGACGAGATCTCCGCCGTACGCATCGTTGCGGCGGTTAGATTGCTCCCAGAAGAACTGGTCCACCAGATAGCCGTGGGCGCCATGAAGCTCAACGGCATCGAACCCGATCTCCTTGGCGGCGGCCGCAGCCTTCGCAAACGCCTCAATGGTGTCGGCGATATCGGCGTCGGTCATCGGCTCGCCGACCAGCTTGCCTGAACCTGACAATCCCGATGGTCCGTCGGACTTACCTTCCGGTCGAGGACCGGTCCCAGCCTTGCGCACCATGCCTTGATGCCAGATCTGCGGTGCGATCTTTGCGCCAGCCCCATGTACCTCTCGCACCACACGACGCCAGCCGTCGAGGCTTTTAGGTGCATAAAAGTTCGGAATGTTCGGATCATTCGACGCACCCGCGCGATCGACGGTGGTGCCTTCGGTAATGATCAACCCGACGCCGCCTTCAGCACGGCGGCGATAGTAGGTCGCGACATCTTCGCCCGGTGTCCCGTCCGGGCTTTTGGATCGCGTCATCGGCGCCATCACAACGCGATTGGGCAATGAAAGCGATTTGTGCCGGAATGGCTGGTACATCGGATTGGTGGTCGACATGAAATCCTCGGGTATGTTGGCCAGATAATCTTCTGGTGAGAACTGTGCGACTGCAGATTTGGCAACGTCAATTCAAGATGGTTGCGAGGCTGCTATGCAATGCCCTCGGCAAGCACATCCGGCCTAGCCGGATTGTCCTCTAGGCTCCCCGGAAGGCAACCCTGCCGCGAAAATCCTTGGAGCCGTGCTCGACCACGGCGTGCACACCGGCCTTGAAGTCCGCGCTGTCAAAAAGTGGTGGGCCAAGATCGAGCAGCAACTGGTCAGCGGCGCGCACGCCGTGATCCAGGAACGCCCGCATCAGGCGCTTGGTAACCCCGTGGGCTTTGGTCGGTCCATTGGCCAGCTTTTTGGCCAAAGCCATGGCTTCCGCTTGCAGTGAGGCCCGAGAAACAACCTGGTTGACGATGTTCCAACGTTCGAACGACGCGGCGTCGTAAAAATCGCCGGTGAAACAGATCTCGCGCGCGCGGGCAGGACCGCAGCGCTCTGCCAGAAGATACGCACCGCCAAGATAGGTTGCAGCACCGATGTGCTGTTCGACCTGCGCGAATTTCGCATCATCAGCAGCGATGATGATGTCACATCGCAACGCGATTTCGAGTGCGGCCGCGAGGCAAAGTCCCTGAACGGCGCAGACGACCGGAATGTTCAGATCCTCTAGCCTTGTGCAGATCGGAATCCCCCGGCTCAGCATCTGACGAGCGCCTTTGCTGTCGACGCCGACAAAAGTGGTTTTCACGTTGACGCCGCAGCCGAAGTGGTCACCCGCCGCTTGGACCAAGAGTGCGCGGACATCGGATGCTTCCACTTCATCGAGAACCGTTTCGAAAGCCGAAAAAATGGCATTATCGGCAAGGTTGATCGGCGGATTGTCGATTGTGATGACACCGACATTCCCCTGTCTTTCGAAGCGCACTGAACTCATTCTTGATCTCCTGTTGAACGATCCGGTAAGCCATGCTTGATTTGCCGTACGGTGCTAAACGCCGGGCAGCCGATAATCCCGAAACTGCTCACGCAGTTCGGTCTTCTTGATCTTGCCGGTCGCGGTGTGCGGAATCGCATCGACGATGGCGATATCATCGGGCATCCACCATTTCGCGATCTTGCCTTCCATGAAGTTGAGAATGTCGGGACCCGTCGCTTGCGAGTCCGGCTTGAGCTGAACGATGAGAAGTGGTCGCTCGTCCCATTTGGGATGTCGGATGCCGATGACCGCAGCTTCCAGCACGTCGGGATGGCCGACAGCAAGATTTTCCAGATCGATCGAGGAGATCCATTCGCCCCCGGACTTAATGACATCCTTGGAGCGATCGGTTATCCGCATGTAAGCGTGTTCATCGAGTGTGGCGACGTCTCCAGTATCGAAGAAGCCCTGGTCATCAAGGATATTATTGGCGACCTGATAATATGCTTTAGCGATCGCCGGTCCACGAACTTTCAGACGACCAAATGTTTTCCCATCACGTGGCAGCCCTTTTCCTGCATCGTCCGTGATCTTCATTTCGACGAGAAATGGCGGAAAGCCCTGACTGGAGAGCTGATGGATCTTGTTTTTGCCGACGAGACTTTCAAATGGAGGCTTTAGCGTTCCAATGGAGCCGATCGGACTCATCTCGGTCATGCCCCAGCCTTGACTCGCCGGAATCCCCATGCGCTCGAATGCCTCGAGCATTGCGGGGGGCGGCGACGCGCCACCGATCGTCAGGCGCTTGAGATCGGGCAGCAGCAGGTTATTGGCTTCCATGTGTTGCTGAAGCATCAGCCACACGGTCGGGACGCCTGCCGTCAGCGAGACCTTTTCGTCCCGGAGCAGTTCGTAGATTGATGCGCCGTCCATCTTCGCGCCGGGAAACACCAGCTTGGTGCCGGTCATCGGGGCATGAAATGCCAGTCCCCAACTGTTGGCGTGAAATAGCGGAACTACAGGCAATACGGTGTCGGTCGACTTCAGTCCGATCACGTCGGCTTGCGCAACCATAAGGGAGTGAAGAACGTTGGAACGGTGAGAGTAAAGTACCCCTTTTGGATCTCCTGTGGTTCCGGAGGTGTAACAAAGACCGGCTGCTGTATTCTCATCGAACAGCTTCCACTCGAAATCGCCATCGACGCTCTCGATCCAATCCTCGTAGGCAATCGCTCCGGGCAGGCTCGTGGCGGGCATATGCGCGTTGTCGGTAAGAACTACGAAACGCTCGATTGAGGAGAGTTGCGGTGCTAGCTTTTCAAGCAGGGGCACGAACGTGATATCGGTGAGCAGGATTCGGTCCTGCGCATGGTTGGCGATCCATGCGATTTGCTCAGGAAATAATCGCGGATTTATCGTATGGCAGATCGCGCCAATGCCCATGATTCCGTACCAAGCCTCGAGATGGCGCCAAGTATTCCAGGCAAGGGTCGCGACACGGTCCCCAAGCCTGATGCCGTCCCGGTCGAGGCGCTGCGCAACTTTTAAGGCGCGCATCCTGATGTTCAGATAGTTGGTACGATAGATTGGACCTTCAACCGACCGTGTCACGACTTCGCGCGTGGAATGGCATTCAGCAGCGTGGTCGATGATCCGGTGACACAATAATGGCCAATCCTGCATCAGGCCCAACATGGTGTGAAGCTCCTTGAGTTTTTTGCCTATGGTTCAAAAAACGGAGAAACCCGGCACTCGATAGACGAGTGTCGGGTTAGTCTGGGTGGAGCTACATAGGCTTGTTTTCGCTGCTGAGGATCGGACCGAACAGTTCCCATTGATCCTTCGAAAAGCGCATCATCTGAAGCTGCTCGATAGGCCGGTAGTCGCTCGCGCTGGTCTTCACCCGGATGCCAGGCAAAAGCATATCGACGTCCATATCGAGACTGGCAGCCTGCTTCATGACGTTCTCGCGGGTCAGGTTGTCACCGCATTGCCTGAGCACCTGCACCATGATTTGCGTGACCGCATAACCATAGACATACAGGCTGTCGGCCCGGTCAGCGTCCGGCAGATACTTGTCCATGAAAGCGTTCCACTCGATCATTCCGCGATCGTTCCTCCATTTCGGATCGGTTGCGTCTTTCAGATAATAAGCGCTAAGCACGCCCTGCGCATTCTCGAACCCGGCCGGCTTGATGACGCCTCCAATGGTTGTCGACACCTGAGGGATGATCTGAACGACCTTCCATCCAAGTTCGCCTACCTTCTTGATGCTCTGCGCAACGAACTTGGGCGTTCCAATATTGATGAAGACCGTCGGATTCGCCGCTTTGATTTGTACAATCTGGGAGTCGATGGTGGGGGCCGAGACCTCGAACGGCACTTCTGCCACGATCAGCTTGCCGGCCTTTTCGCCGAGCGCTTCCCTCAGGCCGATCAGGTAATCCTTTCCGAAGTCATCGTTCTGGTAAAGCACCCCGATTTTGGCATCAGGATAGGTCGAGAGAATGTACTGTGCATAGATTCGTGCTTCGCCGCGATAGCTCGGCAGAAAAGCCATGGTCCAAGGGTAGTTCGCCGGATCGGCCCACTTGTCCGCCCCGCTTGTCACGTACAATTGCGGGACCTTCTTCTGGTTCATGTACTTGTGGATGGCGGTGTTGCCCGGCGTCCCGAGGTTGCTCAGCAGGAACAGGACCTCGTCGCTCTCCACCAGCTTGCGGGTCTGTTCGACGGTTTTTGGCGGGCTATAGCTATCGTCATAGGAAATATAGGTGATCGTACGGCCGTTGATGCCGCCGCGATCGTTGATCATTCTGAAGTAGGCGGCCTGCGCCTTTGCAATCGCGGAGTATGCCGAAGCTGGCCCGCTGTGCGGTGACGTGTTGCCGATCTTGATTTCAGTATCGGTTGCTCCTGGATCGTAGCGCTTTTGTGCAAACGCTGCGTCGCTCGATGCGAGCCCATATGCCGTGATCAATCCGGGTATTATCCTCGCAAACTTCCTAAAATTCATTGCAGCCCTCCCAGGCATTATGACTTCGCGTTGCTCTTGTTCGGCTCTGGCAAAGTAACGAGAGCTAAGCAGGGCGCTCTGAGGGTCCCAATGAAAAACTTGAACCAGTGCTATTCGTCTTTGAGGTGCGACCAGCACTGGGAAGCAATTCACACACGAATGACGGTCATCCATAATTTTGGTGGTTGGATGCCTTATCGGCTGCTCTGATCCTGCCCTAGCATCGACGGCAGGACAGGAGACGATGCATGTTTTATTTGGCGTGGATGGAGCGCTAGGGAAAATCTTGGATTTTCGTAACTGTCCAATTTGACGCAGAAGCAAGCAGACATGATCGACGGATTAATGTCGCGCAACTTGATCAGGACGATTGGGAGTAAATAGAGTGAGTGAGATAAAAGCCGCTGTCGGGAAAGTTCGAACGGAAATTCATGGTCATGTTCTGAAGATCATCATCGATAATGCGGCGAAGAAGAATTCCTTCAGCCCGCAGATGATGCATCAGATGTCTGATGCGCTTACACTTCTGCATAATACCGACGAATTTTGGGTCGGAGTGGTGTGCGCAGAGGGGAGCGACTTCACTGCCGGTCTAGATATGCCTAAGTTCTTTGGGCCGACTGCGGAAAAGGACGCGCTCGCGCTAAAAGAAGGCAATGTTGATACATTCGCGCTTCAGAAGCGGTGCCGAAAGCCTGTCGTTACGGCAGTTCAAGGCATCTGTTTCACCATCGGAATAGAAATGATGCTTGCCGGCGATATCGTTATCGCTGCAAGCGACGCGCGGTTCTGCCAGATGGAATCCAAGCGGGGCATCGCGCCGCTGGGCGGCGCGCACTTTCGTTTCCTGACGCGCGCCGGCTGGGGCGACGCCATGTATCATCTCTTCCAGTGCGATGAATTTTCGGCGGAGCGCGCGTACAAGATCGGTTTGGTTCAGGAGGTCGTGAGTCCTGGGCAGCAGATCCAGCGCGCAATGGAGATTGCGCAGACGATCGCGAAGAATGCGCCGATTGGAATTCAGGTCACAAAAGAAGCCGCGCTGAAGTTCATCGAGAGCGGCGAGCGGTCGGCCATCGACTACATTCCGAAGATAAAGGATCGCGTGTTTAACAGCGCGGACTTCAAGGAAGGTATTCAATCCTTCGTGGAGCGCCGCGCCGCGGTGTTCCGTGGCAAGTAGTCGCTTGCGGATTTGTAGGCGTTCAATCAACCATAGGGACGACAAGAGATATGGGAAGCATCAAAAAGGCATTCGATCTGACCGGGAAGACCGCGCTCGTCACGGGTGGGTCACGGGGGCTTGGGCTTCAGATCGCCGAAGCGCTTGGCGAGCAGGGGGCAAAAATTGTCCTTTCGTCGCGCAAGGCGGGCGATCTGGAGGAAGCACAGGCTCATCTCACCAAGCTTGGCATCAAAGCAGACTGGATTGCGGCCGACAATTCCAAGGATGAAGATATCAAGCGGCTCGCCGATGAAGCTATTGCCAAGCTCGGCAAGGTTGACATCCTTGTGAACAACGCCGGTGCCACTTGGGGCGCATTGACGGAGGACCATCCCATCGAAGCATGGGACAAACTGATGAACCTCAATATTCGTGCGCTGTTCATATTAAGTCAGCAGATCGGCAAGAAATCGATGATTCCAAACAAGTATGGCCGGATCATCAATCTGGCGTCGGTTGCCGGCTTGTTCGGCAGCAGCGGCGAGATGCAAACGATCGCCTATAATACCAGTAAGGGTGCGGTCGTTAACTTCACCCGCGCTCTCGCGGGCAGTTGGGGGCGGCATGGGATCACGTCTAATGCGCTTGCGCCGGGGTTCTTTCCATCAAAGATGACGAAGGGAGTGATCGCATCCGTAGGCGTCGATAAGTTGACCGAAGGAGTGCCGCTGGGACGTCTCGGGGATGACGATGATCTAAAGGGTGCTGCGCTGTTGTTTGCCAGCGACGCCGGAAAACATATCACCGGGCAGATTCTTGCCGTAGACGGGGGGCTCACGGCGGTACTGTCATCGTCCTGAGCTATCAAACCCGGCCCGGCAACGGGCCGGGTTTTTCGACAGTATATGCCGCTATGGCTGGATTGACTACGGTATGATGAGAGCGAGGCTCTCTGCCACCAGGGCGGGCGAATCTTTGTTTTCGATCTCCAGGGTGGCTTTGCTCTTGATCAGAAATTGACCGTTCTCTTTCGGCTCGATGCCGACCAGAGCCAATTGCAGGCGGACTCGTTCGCCTGCCTTTACCGGCGTGATGAACCGGACCTTGTCCAGCCCGTAGTTGATGACCGCAGAAGCGTCCTTGGGAGCAAGCCCCAGTTTCATTGCGAGCGCAGCGACCAGCGACAGACTAAGGTATCCATGGGCGATGGTGTCGCCGAACGGACTCTCTTTCCTGGCGCGTTCAGTATCGACATGGATCCACTGCCGGTCACCTGTGCATTCGGCGAACTGATCGATTCGAGGCTGGTCAACATCAATCCAATCCGATTCCCCAAGGCTTTGACCAACAAAATTCGCGACGTTAGCGAGCGTGATTTCCGTCATAACGATCAGCACCTTTCATCGTGTTTATGACGGACATTGTGGGTGTCAGCCGATCAGCGCCATGTCGGATATTTTGAGCCGATAGACAAGGGTGAATAGGCCGGGCCATTCATCCCTGAATAGCCATTCGCCAAATTCTCCCTACCTCTTGCTGTCGGGCAAGGTCAGCTTGTTATCACAAGGGTTCAGACTCAATGGAGCTCAAGGGAAACGCTGTTCATGAACAATTCAATAGCCTTGGCTAGAAATGTCGCGCCAATCCAAACACTTGCTGACATTCCGCGATATCACGCGTCCTTAATCCCAAACTCAGTCGCTTTAAGTTTTGAGGGCAAGGAAACTACTTACGGTCGTCTCGATCAGATTTCGAACCAGGTTGCAAATGGTCTCAGCGCTGCAGGAGTCAAACCAGCGCGCCGCATCGCGATTCTTGACAAAAACAGCGATGCTTTTTTCTCGGTTCTTTTGGGCGCCGCCAAGGTGAATGCGGTGGTCGTGCCTATCAATGCGCGGCTTGCGGCACCGGAGATAGCATTTGTGATCAACGATGCCGAAGCGGAAGTGCTATTTATCGGTGAACCCTTCCTTGAGACGCTTGCCAAGATACGCGATCAACTTGTGTCGGTCCGCAAGGTGATTGTTCTCGATGCGTCTTACGCTGCGTGGCGCGACGCGCAGGACCTGGGCGATCCTGGCGTAGTTTCGCAGCCCGATGATGTCTGTATTCAGATGTATACAAGTGGGACAACTGGTCATCCCAAAGGGGTTCAGCTCACCCATCGGAATTTTTCGCTGACATCCCCAACGGTTTTGGATTTCTGGGGGTATTGGACGCCCGATGACACGCTGTTGATTACGATGCCGCTGTTTCACATCGCGGGGGCAGGGACCGGCATCCTGGGCTTGCTCGCTGGTATGAAGATCGTTGTTCTCCGCGAATTTTCCTCATCTGAGGTCCTTCAGTCGATCCAACGCGATCGCGTCACCGCTTCGTTCTTTGTGCCTGCAATGATACTGGCGCTTCTATCGGAAAAGAACGTCGATCAGATTGATACGTCTTCGCTAAAGCGGGTGGTTTACGGCGCCTCGCCAATTCCTATCGATCTATTGAAGAGCGCGCTGAGCGTCTTCAGGCAAACGGAATTTGTGCAAGTCTATGGCCTGACTGAAACCACCGGCGTCTTGACCGCGCTCCTGCCAGAAGACCACCTACGAACCGATAGCGAAGTCATGAGATCATGCGGCCGTGCCATTGAAGGCGTTGAACTGCGCGTTGTGGACGCTTTGGGAGCGCCGCTGCCCCCGCGCGAGGTGGGAGAAGTCGTCTGCCGGACGTCAAAGAACATGGCTGGATATTGGAATCGCCACGACGAGACAGCCAAAACACTCAGAGGGGAATGGCTGTATACGGGAGACGCCGGTTACCTCGATGAGAATGGATACCTTTATATTCATGATCGCATCAAGGACATGATCGTTTCTGGCGGGGAGAACATTTATCCTGCGGAGATCGAGAGCGTCTTGTTCGGACACCCGGATGTCGCCGATATTGCGGTCATCGGCGTGCCGGATGAGCGTTGGGGAGAAGCGGTTAAGGCTCTCGTTGTGCCGATGCAAAATGCCATAGCGGACGCGGATAGCATCCTGCGATATGCACGGGAACGATTGGCGGGTTACAAAATCCCGAAGTCGATCGAGTTCTTGTCAGAGATGCCGAGAAATCCATCGGGAAAGATATTGAAACGTAAGCTTCGTGAAAAGTACTGGCAGGGACATGACCGACGCGTAAACTAGTCACGCCTGACCGTTCCATTATCATTATTTTCCAGGCAGCACGGAATGCAGACGTGACCGAAGTAAGCTGGGACTTATATCGTCTCTTTCTGGTCGTTGCCCGGACGGGCAGCGTTAATCGCGCCGCCAACGAACTTGGGATGAGCCAACCGACGTTGAGCCGGCGGTTGAAAGAGCTTGAGCGATATGTTGGTGCCCCTTTGTTTTTTCGAACGTCGTCGGGCGTAAAGCTAACGCCGGAAGGTGAAAGTCTCCGTAGATCGGCTGGCAATATTCTTTCGGCGTTTGACTTGTTCAATCGAGAGGTGCGTTCTGGAGTTGGGCAGCGTTCATCGGTCGTCAAAATCTCAGCAACGGAAGGTCTAACCAAGCATTGGCTCTTGCCGCGAATTAAGGATTTACGACGGTTGAATAGCCGCCTTCGTTTTGATGTCACGTCCACCGTGCATCAGCAGGCCCCCACGACCAGTGATCTTGATTTTGTTATCAGGATGGGTGACCCCGGGGAAAGCGAATTGGTTGGAAAGCGGGTTGCAACAGTCGCTTTCGGGATATTTGCGTCCGAAGAATATCTAGCGAGACATCCTCCTCCAAAATCTCTAGCTCAGCTCAAGGATCACGATATCATAGCGCTCACGGAAGAATTTTCCGGATTCAGGAGCGAAAGAGCGGGGCAAATGCAACTTGCTACCGCGTTCTTTGAAGCCGCGGCTGAAAATAGTGTGCTTCGGCTTATGCCGGTCGCTAACCACTTTAGCGCTGCCTCCGAAGGCCTTGGCCTCGCTTTTCTAGCTATACCTTTCGCCCAAGCTGAGCGGCTTGTGCGAGTACTGCCCAGCGAGACGGCATTTCTGAGCCTGTGGCTGCTTCGTCGGCCTGAGAGCGATATGAGAAAATTGACGAGGGAAGTGAGGCGCTATTTGGAAGCTGAATTTCGAAGTTCAAAAGAATGGTTCTTAGGAGGCCACAAGAGTCTTTCTGGATCGACCCGCCGCCGTTCTTAATGAAAATCACCTACGCGCTCAAAATATTGGAACGGATCGGATCAGTTGCTTAGCAGCGTGTGCTGTTCTTCAATAGTGAATTGCGGATGTTCGTTTTGGAGATAACGCCCGTATTTGATCCTATGGGATCGTGCGAGCTAATTCAGTTAGCTTTATTGGCACCAAGTGGAACGGAGGCATCCGTTCAAATCAAAGTTGGAGAAAACCCATGACGCAACCGTTCAACTCGGTGCATGAGACCAGCGCGGCACTGAAGATGGAAGTTTACCTCAGCCCCCAAAGAATAATCCATGGAGATGCGACATTCTCTCCAGTGTCATCAACACTGTTTTCAGGTGTGAATGATGCGGTTCTGGTCGATGCACAATACTACCGCGAAGATGTCGTTGCGCTCGGTAATCTGATTGAACAGTCCGGAAAGCGACTGACGACAATCTATATCACCCATGGACACTCTGATCACTACTTCGGCGCCGGCGAAATCGCAGCTCGCTTTCCTGGCGCCAGAATTAAAGCGCTGCCATCGGTTGTTGAGTACATCCAAGTGCACCATGAGCATGAGGTAGATACTATGACAAAGATGTTCGGAGATCGCGTTGTGAAGGCGACTGCGCTTCCTGAAGTTTTGGTAGAGAACGTCGTGGAGCTAGAAGGCCATGAACTTCGGGCTTTAGACATTGGGCAAGGTGATATTGCGCCTAGCACTGCGCTTTATTCTCCCGATCTTGGCGCGATCGTACCTGGGGATATCGTCTACAACGGCATCCATATGATGCTCGGCATATCAGGACCAGACGAATGGACGAACTGGATAAAGAGTATTGAAGCGATAGCAGCGCTAAAGCCTCGTGTGGTTATAGCTGGGCACAAAAAGCTAGGTTCGTCTGACAGCGAGGTCGATAAAATGCTGGGGACATGCCGACAATACATTCTCGACTTTGTAGCTGCGCTAGAAGCAAACCCTTCAACAAAATCCATTGTTCAAGCTATGCAAGAAAAGTATCCGGATTTCGGAAATCTTTCGACACTGTTGTTCTCGGCTAGTGCCGCGTCTCGAAGAGTTGCGGGTCGAGCGCCGCCGAGCTTAGGGGGGTAGGCTATTGCCATGTCGGTGCGTGAGCGCGGCGGCCGTAAACGGGCGCTCGGCACGCGGGTGCCGATGATGATTCCGCAGGATCAGAACCTCCGCTGCTCGCTCAACTTTCTGATGGACACGCTTGCAAGCGGCGGGCGCTTGCGCATTCTGACTCCGGTCGATGACTTCACCCGAGCATGCCTCGGCTAGTAGTCGATCCGCCGCTGACAGCTCGGCGGGTAGCACACGAGCTCGATCAGATCATCGAAGGTCGAGGCCGCCTCGATGGTCGTGAGCGACAATACCAAGTGGATTAATTGAGGGCTTCAACGGTCGCCTGCGCTACGAGTTCCTTAACGAACGTCTGTTTGCCAATCTCAACGAGGCGCGGCAGATCATCGAAGACTGAAGGATCGACTAAAACTCCAGCGGCCCCCCACACGAGCCTCAAAGGGCTTGCACCGGCCGAGTCCGCCAGCCGCTCCAGCGGGGGTGAAAGCCAGAACAGCGTCTACTTACAGAGCGAGGGGAATCAGGGGTGGTCACGAGCGATCTTTTTGGCGAGCGGTGTAGATGCCGCTTGACTGTTTGGAGGTCAAAGGTCGTCGGTGCCGGTGGTCTGTTCGAGATCGGCAATCACTTCCTTTAGCCACTTTTGAATTACCTTGATCTTCAGGCTGTTGACCTCTTCCTTGCGGTAGACGAGATAGAAATCGTTTTCATCCATAGGGAAAGACGGGCGGAATATGGCCTTAAGCCGGCCTGAGGTGACCGCCGACGCTGTCAGTGGAAAGGGCGCCAGCACAACCCCGATGCCGGACTCCGCCATTTGAATCGCAGCCAGAAGGCTGTCGCTCGACAAGGTGAGTTCCTTGAGTTTGATCTTCGGATCGGTCTTTGCAAACCAGCTCTCCCACATTCCTGGAAAGTTGTTGAGCTCGATCAGCGGCATTCGCGCCAGATGCCTTGCGGTTCTGAGCGGCGCATATTCCTTGCAAAGCGCGGGATGCGCAAGGGGAGCAAGCCGTGATCGAAACAACCGATGAGCCTTCAGGCCGCGAAACGGCGGGTTGCCGACCTGTATCGCGGCGTCGATACTTTCGGTTTCGAAGTCCACATTTGTATTGCGTGCCTCGATGCGGAGATCGAGCGACTTGTTGGCCAGCTTGAAGGCTTCCAAGCGCGGCAGCGCTGCGAACGTGGCAAAACTGGGAGATGCGCTCACTCGTACGATATCCCGGCTCTTCCTATGCAGGAAAACGTCTCCCGCGCGCGCCAGTTCACCGAATGCCTTCAACACAGAGTTACCGTAGAGCGCTCCGTCCTTGGTGAGCACAACCCTGTTGCCTTCCCGCGTGAAAAGTCTGGCGCCATAGTGCGCTTCAAGCGCAGCGATCTGATGACTGATCGCTGACTGCGTCAGTCTCAAATCTTCGGCCGCTGCCTTGAATGTTCCCAGTCGTACGGCGGCTTCGAATGCACGAAGCGCAGACAGGGGCGGGATTGTCGGGCGGGATCTCTGCATGTGAATCTCATTCATGCTGCCGCAAAGAAATTCATTTGCGCGGCAAAACAGGCGGCGTCAAGCTCGCATCAAATGGCAGGATGAGCAACGCGGCTGGCAGAGAATGTCAGCCATGTGCCCGCTAGCGACAAGCTCGCAAAGAGCGTGACGGGGATACGTTAACCAGGGTGCAAACGGGCGCATGCAATGCAGCACGATGTTGCAATCATTTCGGCACCGCTTGAAACCGGGCTCCGGCGGCAATAATCGTCGCCACTGACCTCAATCCGCGCGAGGGCGGCGGTGCATCCGCGGCCTGTCAGTGTGCGGACGATTCAAATGAAAATTCACAAGAAAGGACAATCCCATGAATGCCCCTCAGAAGTTTCAGGATGCCGCTGCGGAGAGGATGTATACCGGCCTGCCGCGGCCTCCGGTGTTTGCCACCCGCGCAGAAGAGCAGGTCCATCGCAAGCAGCGGCTGGCCGCTAGCTTCCGCCTCTTTTCAAAATGCGGCTTTGATGAAGGCGTCGTAGGTCACATCACCGCGCGCGATCCGATCGAGACAGATACGTTCTGGGTCAACCCGTTCGGAATGCATTTCAGCTTGATCAAGAGTTCCGATCTAATCCGCGTCAACCACGAAGGAAAGGTCGTCGAAGGAAAGCTGACGGTGAATGCCGCCGCGTTTGCTATCCACTCGCGGGTGCATGCGGCGCGGCCGGATTCCGTGGGAGCGGCGCACTCCCATTCGACATACGGACGTGCGTTTGCCGCCCTTGGCCGCAAACTCGATCCCATCTCCCAGGACGTGTGCGCCTTCTACAACGATCATTCCCTCTACGAAGACTATGGCGGAGTCGCGGTCGATCTCGACGAGGGACAGCAGATTGCCAAGGCACTTGGAAGGAACAAGGCTGCGATCCTGCAGAATCACGGTCTTCTCACTGTTGGTCAGACCGTGGATGAAGCAGCTTGGTGGTTCATCACCATGGATCGCTCGTGCCAAGTGCAACTGATGGCAGAAGCCGCAGCGGCGCATTCCGGACAGAAGCTGAAGATGATCTCGGAAGAGTCGGCCAAGCAGGCTTACGAGATCGTGGGATCGCCGTTCAGCGGCTGGTTTCAGTTCCAGTCGCTCTATGCCCGTATTTTGAAGGAGCAGCCGGACTTTCTCGAATAACAGGAATGCGCCGCCGCGCTTCGACGTCCAGCGGCGCACACAGCAATCAAATTATAGCTACGAGGTCATCATGAATCAGCACGTTAATCCAAAGCTCGCGCATTTGTCTGCAGAAGAGCGTCATGCGCGCGAACAGCTCGCCGCCTTCTATCGCATCTGTAGCCGGTTCGGTTGGACTGAACTGATTTACAATCATATCACCGCGCGTGTCCCTGGCCCAGAACGGCATTTTCTCATCAACCAGTTTGGCCTGATGTACCACGAAGTCACCGCATCCAATCTGGTGAAGATTGATGTGGACGGAAACGTGGTCGACGGCAGCAACGCCAAGGTAAATGCGCCGGGATTCACCATTCACTCCGCTGTCCATATGGCGCGGACGGACGCTCATTATATCGTCCATACTCACACCACAGAAGGTGTCACGGTCGCGTGTTCTGAAGGCGGTCTGTCGCCGCATAGCTTTTACGGCGCCCAGCTCTACGGCGATGTCGCGTATCACGACTTCGAGGGAATCTCGGTCGATCTCAGCGAGCGCGCGCGTCTTGTGGCATCGCTGGGCGACAAGAATTTCATGATTCTGCGTCACCATGGTCTTCTGACCTGCGGAGAGACGGCGGCTGCTGCATTTTTCCGGATGTATTTGCTCCAGCGCGCTTGTGAGGTTCAGGTGCATACTATGCAACTGGGCAAGGAACTGAGGCCGCTTTCGGAAACAATCCTGAAGAAGACCGTAGAGCAGTCCAAGACTGCGGTCGCCAAGGGCTTCGATGAGGCAAGCGCTTTTGGCAAAGACACTTACGATGCGCTGATCCGTCAGCTCGATACGGAAGGATCGACCTTCCGCCAGTAGTCACGATTGCGTTTCCGTTTAACCTGGGGCGGAGGGCGCTAGTCCTGTGTCGGAATTCTGGCGCTGAAAGCCATCGCCGGTCGTAACGAGATGCGGAAGAAAATCCGCCAGATCAACATCAAAATGGGAAACGTCCATGAGCCAAATCGCAATTGATGCGCTGTCTAGAGATGTCGCAGACAGCGACATTGAAAAATCGACCGTGCGGGCGGTGTCCATGACCCAAAGCAGACCCTCGTTTGGCTTGCGCCGTACCACGACAGCTCGCCATGCACAGGGTCACTCGCTCGCGACCATCAGTGCCGATACCGACGACATTATCGCGACGACGGACCCGCCTTTGGCAAACCGCAGCATCTGCTCCTTCAGGCGATTGCAGGCCCAGCGCCGGCCGCCGATGCCGAACGGACGCTCGGCAGGCGGGAGCAGTCGCCAGGCAGCGCTGCGTGTAACGCGATCCTCGGTCAGGCTGGCCGAGCAGGCCATTAGCACCAAGGAAAACACCAGGGCGATATTTCCGGCAGCGAGGAGTGCCACCGCGAGAGCAAACGGGTGCGTTAGCAGGAGAACGGTGCCAACCAAGGCGACGAGAATCGCCCGCCACACCAGCAAATAAAATGCATTCTCATCAAAGGAAGCCATGACGTGCATCCCGCACCGCCACACTTTAATTTTCTCATTATACTAAAGTATTAGTCGCTCAGCAAGACACCTGGACCCCGCTTCAAGCTGTTGGACGGGCCTGATCAGTTCAGTACCCAGCCAGGGAAAACAGCAGCGCGATCGTCCACATCACAATGGAGATGAGTGCAGTCCAGCGCGCGAACAGCAAATAGGTCTCGCGCATGACTGTTGCCATTGCTCGCTGCGCAAAAATCTCTGGTGGACGGCGCTCCTCGGGAAGGTAGAGCCACGTTTCAGTCCGGCGATGGTCCTTGGTTTTGGCCTCGTGGGCTTTCAGAACGAGGACGAGAGTCATCACCATGCTGAGGAAGCCGCCGGCCTGAAACGCAGGACGTGGCAGGAAGGACAGTCCGATCATGACGCAAAAGATGGCGAGCGAGGCGAAGCCGCAGGCGCGCATCACCGTGTAAAAGGCGATGCGGCGCATTTCCTCCATTGTCGTCACTCCATGAACGACCGGTACACAAGTCAGCTTGTGCCTACATTGCGCGTGCAAATGTATCGTCAAGTCAGAGCACTTTCACCTTACCCTGTCCCAAGGCGTCTACAAGCCGATTTTAAGGAAATTGCCGGCGGCCGGAAGCGTCAATAGCGCGGTTCCGGCGAGCCATATCCAGAGGGACGCATCGGTCGAGTCCGATGCGCCGGTGACGCGTTCGTAGATTGCCGCCGGAATGCCGCCCAGAATAACCGTGGCGGTCGAGACCATCAGCGACGCAAACATCAGGGTCAGCGATACGCTGCCGAACAGCAGTGGCCCGGCGAGGGGCTGTACATAGAGCAGTGCGAAGATCAGCCAGAGCTGATTGAAGATGCCGTTGATCATTCCGAAGAATGCGATGCCGACATAATAGAAGTTGCGGCTCATGACGCGCCCCCGGCCCGGGGCGCGAGATTGAACAAGAGCAACGTGTAGTGAAGAGCGACGCGAAGCCAGAACAGCCAGACGAATCCGAACAGCCACAGGAGTGCAGGAGGTGCGGCCTTCGGCGTTGCGACCGCGAAAATCGCGATGACCGGGTCGGTGATCCTGCAGAAGAAGCGCCAGATGTAGTTCGGCGAATCCGCGTCCACCATCAGGCCGAGGAGAAATCGGCCGAGCATCGTGTACATCAGCGCCGCCAGAACAAAGTTTGGCAGATGAAAGTACCAATAGTTTGCCAGCGACGTTGCAATATCCAAGGACCGCATCTCCCGCGGTGAAATTCCGCAAATCGAAGCCACGAACTTTAAGCAGACGATAGACGCCGGCCACAATGGCAAGTGCGGGCTGGTCCGGCAAGGGTGGATCAAGGCGGCAAATGTTCGAAAATCAAACGGGGCCTCAAGAGGCCCCGTTTGCCGAGATGTGTTGTGGCGTCTTTAAGCGGTCTTCTCTTCCAGCACCGTTCTGCCGCGCGGCTTACGGATCTCGTCGACGTAGGCTTGCATTTCCTTCGACGGCTCCTTGCCCATCAGGCTGACGACGTAGATGACCAGGAAGCCGAGCGGGGCTCCCAGCAGGCCGCAGGCGATGTTAGTCAAATTGAACCAGCCGACCTTGTTGGCCAATGGATGCGCCAGAGTGACCCAACTGTCCATGGCATTCGGCATGGCCATCGCCTTGGCGACATCCACGATCGGTGCTCCCGTGACCGGATTCAGCAGCGAGGACATGCCGAAGTAGGCCACGCCCGCGCCCGGGAAATACCGCGAGGTCACCAGATAGAACAGGCAGAGACCGAACCCGGCAATCATGCCGCAGATGGCGCCTGTCGCCGTCGTACGCTTCCACCACACGCCCATCACGAGTGCCGGGAAGTTTCCGGCCATCGCGAGGGAGAATGCCCAGCCGACCATGGCGAGGATGTCTCCAGGTTTTGTTGCGGCTGTCGCAGCCGCGACGACGGCGACAATCAGCAGCAGGATGCGGGCGATAATCAGCCGGCGCGCGGTCGGCGCGTTCGGATCGACCATCTTGTAGTACACGTCGTGAGACAGCGCGTTGGCGATGGCGAGCAGAAGCCCGTCAGCGGTTGAAAGCGCTGCTGCGAGACCGCCGGCGGCAACGAGGCCGGAGATCACGTAGGGAAGTCCCGCGATCTCCGGAGTGGAGAGCACGATCACGTCGGTGTTGATCACGAAGTCCTGCAATCTCACCACGCCGGGATGTCCGGCGATGGCCTTACAGGCCGCAACGATGGCGTCGATGCTCGCGGCATTCTTGCCGCAGATTTGAACCAGCCCGAGCTCACCCCACTGGAACATCCACGGCCGGATCGAAGCCAGATCGCGTCCGATGATGTTGGTGTAGACTTCGAGCTTCGAGAACGCCGCATAGGCCGGCGCCGAGAAGTAAAGCAGGAAGATGAACAGCAGCGACCAGGCGACCGACTGGCGAGCCTCACGCACCGAGGGGGTGGTGAAGTAGCGCATCAGGATGTGCGGCAGGGAAGCCGTGCCCACCATCATGCATATGATGATGGCGAAGAAGTTCAGCGGACTGTAGGTCAGGAATGGCTGAATATGCGGTTTGAGGTTGGCCACCGTCGCCAGACCCGACTTGATCATCTCCTGCTCCCGCACGGTGATGTCGGCGATGGCCTGTCCGTAGGTCAGTTCTGGAATCGGAATCCCGTACTTCTTGGTGGACAGGATCACGATCGGCGTCAGGTAGGCGATGATCAGCACGATGTACTGCGCCACCTGGGTCCATGTGACCGCACGCATTCCGCCCAGCATCGAACAGACCAGAATGCCGACAAGGCCGGCGAAAACGGCGAGTTCGAAAGGCATTCCGAGGAAGCGCGATGCGATCAGTCCGGTGCCATAGATCTGTGCAGTCACGTATGTGAAGGAGCAGGCAACAAGCACGAGCACACCGATGCCGCGCGCGAAATTGCCGCCATACCGGAAGGCCATGAAATCCGGCACGGTATAGGCACCGAATTTGCGCAGATAGGGGCCGATGAGGATTGAGACCAGCACGAATCCGCCGGTCCATCCGAGCACCCAGGCCAGACCGTCGTACCCGAGCAGGAAGAGGGTGCCGGCCATGCCGACGAAGGACGCGGCGGACATCCAGTCCGCGCCCGTCGCCATGCCGTTGTAGAGCGCAGGAACGCTTCGGCCCGCGACATAGTATTCAGAAACCTGCGCCGTTCGCGAGAGAACGCCGATGATGGCGTAGACCGCAAGCGTGAAGAAGACGAACAGGTAGCCGAGGATTTTGTTCGGAACGCCGACCTGTTCGAGCACCGCGAGCAGGATGACGAAGGCGAGAAAACCGCCGGTATAGATGCCGTAGACTCGTCCAAGATTGTTTAGAAAGCTCGAACTGTCGGCTGTGGATTGCATTGCCATGATTGATCCCCCTCAGTCTTCCTCGGCAAAGCCGAATTCACGATCGATCCTGTCCTGCTGCTTGGCGAAGAGAAACAGCATGACAACGAACACGATCAGTGAGCCCTGCGCGGCCATGTAGAAGCCGAGCGGAAAGCCGAGGATCGGAATCGTGATCTTGTTGAGAGAGTTCACGAACATGTGGATGATAAAGCCGAAGAAGAACCAGACTCCGAGATGTGTGAACATCAGCCTGGAGGTCTTCTGCCAGTGAGCTTCTTCTCTTTGCTTGAGATCTGCGGACTGAGCCATGGGTTGCATTTCTCCCCAGGAACCGGGCCATTGGACGCCGGTTCGATTACGAGGGGATGCAACTCCCGTCAGTGCGGCACCCCTCTTCTGCCGCGGTCCATCCGATCTTGCGCCGGCCTAGGAACTGCTAAAAAACTAGCAATGCGCCGCGCGCAGGCTTTATAGACTTTCGTCTTAAGGCCGCGTTTTGGCCGTTATTTGCCTGCGGTTCTTTGACGCGGGCAAGTTCGCACATGCGAGATGAGTTGACTGAATTGCCCGCGCAGCACTGTGATATGGAGGATATTCACCGTCAGGATTCCTATCTCATGGATCTGTTCGACAGATTTTTCCGACGCAAGCCGCCGATCAGTGACAAAGCGAGGCTCGCAGATTTTATCGATGAGCAGTCGGCCTTTCTTGTGCAGAAGGGAATCTATGAATACTCGCGCGCCCGCGCGGGCCACTACGCAAAAGTGCTTTTTGCCGAAGAGGGCTTCGCGGCATCCGTCGAGCATTCCCGATGGCAGGCGTATCCGCTCGGTCTGGCGATGGTTGGGGAAATGGTCGAGGGCGTGTTGCGGCCGCATGCTGGCGACGACCGCCGCGCCATGCTGGACGAACTGATTGCGGTGGTTCTTTCAGTCTTTGATCGCTATCCGGTCCCTCCCTCGCTCGGACAAGATGCATGGCTTGTTGCGCGGAATGAGTTGGCGAAGCGGCTTGAACTCACGGCCGGTCATGCGCCCAGGCGCGTGATGGATATTCCCGAGCCCTTGGCTGAGACCTATTTCGCGTTGATGCCGATTCACGAGAAGCTGCGCGGCCGCGATTTTTCGACAACGCGCAACTATCTGCGGGTCAGTCTGTGCAACATCCATGATGAATTGATCAAGCGCATGGACCGGCCGGCGCTGGAACGGGCATTTGTCACGGCCGCCGCAGCCTAGACTTTCGATCGGCTGCGCACGATCGCGACAGGCGAAGGGAGGGAGGCGTCGATGGACAGGACGAATGGCGGTGCCCCGCTGTTGTCGCTCGACGCCGTCGTCATTGACACCGAAACTACTGGTCTCGATCCACGCAAGGCGCGGGTGATCGAGCTTGCTGGTGTGCGCCTCGCAGCGGGAAAGCTGGTTGCCGACGGTTCGTTCCGTCAGTTGGTGCGACCAGGGGATGATTCCATCCCGATCGCATCGACGCGCATTCATGGCATCGACAACGCAACAGTCGCTGAATCGCCGTTATTCGTGGATGTCTGGCCGCGCTTTAACGCGTTTCTAGGTCAGGCTGTCGTGATTGGCCACACGATCGGTTTCGATCTTGCGGTGCTGAAGCGTGAATGCGATCTGGCCGGGTTGCCGTGGTCGCGGCCGCGTACACTCGATACCAGGCTGCTCGCGGAGATCGCCGCGCCAGAACTGGCCGGATACGCGCTGGAGAAGCTCGTCGCCTGGCTCGGGATCGATGTCGCCGACCGTCATTCCGCGCTCGGCGATGCGGTCATGACGGCACGGGTATTCCAGGCGCTGCTGCCGAAGCTGCGCGACCACGACATCCGTACTGTTGCCGAAGCCGAACGGGCTTGTCGCGCGCTCATTGCCGTGCTCGACGATCAGGTGCGGCTCGGCTGGATCGAGGCCGTCGAAGCACCGACTCGCATCGATGCGGAGCAGACGCTGAGGCGCTTCGACAGCTATGCATATCGCCATCGTAACCGCGACATCATGCGGACTCCGGCGCTCTTCGTCGCGTCGGATGACACGGTCAGTAAAACCCTGGCGCGAATGACGAGCGAGAAAGTATCCTCTCTGTATGTGCGCGGGCCGCAAGCGGACATCGGGCCGGCCGAGGCCGGTATCGTGACTGAGCGCGACGTACTTCGTGCGATCGACCAACTGGGAGCGGCCGCGCTCGAATTACCGGTGGGCCAAATCATGAGCGAGCCGCTTGCGTCGGTTTCTGCGGATGCCTTCGTCTATCGGGCAATCGGCCGGATGAGTCGTCTCAAGATCCGCCATCTCGGTGTCGTCGATGAAGCCGGCCGCGTGGTCGGCGCATTGTCCGCGCGTGACCTGCTGCGCCTGCGCGCCGGAGAGGCCATATCGCTCGGCGACGAGATCGACGATGCCTCTGACGTGCATGCCTTGTCGGCTGCGTGGGCAAAATTGCCGCGGGTCGCGGAAGCGCTCCTGGCAGAAGGATTGTCTGGCCGTGACCTCGCAGAGGTGATTTCCAGCGAACTTGGCGCTCTCTCCCGTCAAGCCGCTGTAATCGCCGAGCGGATCATGCGGGAGCGTGGTCATGGAGGGCCCCCATCGCCCTATACCTTGGTCGTGCTTGGATCGGCGGGGCGGGGCGAAAGCCTGCTTGCGACGGATCAGGACAATGCCGTGATCTTTGAACGAGGCGAGCCTGAAAGCAACGAAGATCGCTGGTTCGCAGCGTTTGGGGCACAAGTCGCCGATATTTTGCATGAGGTCGGCGTGCCGTATTGCAAAGGCGGCGTCATGGCAAAGAACGCGCCCTGGCGCGGATCGGTCGCGACATGGCGAAATCGCATCGACCACTGGATCATGCGCGCGAATCCCAAGGATCTTTTGTCCGTCGATATTTTCTTTGATCTACGCGCCGTCCACGGCGACGGCGGTCTTGCTGTCGCAGTAAGGCAGGCCGCCTTCGCTGCGGCCGAGGGCCAGGTCGCTTTCGTCAAACTTCTGGTCGAGGGCATCGGCGTCCCCAATAGCCTGAAATCCTTCGGCGGCATCCGCACCAACAAGGATGGCCGCATTGACCTCAAGAAGGCTGGACTGTTCGGGCTCGTCGCTGCGGCGCGCGCCATGGCGATCTGCCATCATGTGGTGGAGCGATCGACGTCGGCACGGCTGGCGGGCGTTAAGACACTTGTTCACGCCAGCGAGACCGATTTCGATGCCCTCGACGAAGCGCGTGGTGTCTTTCTCGACCTCATTGTGGCGCAGCAGGTTGAGGATATTGCCCACGGGACACCGCCGTCCAACGCCGTTGCGGTCAAGCGATTGTCGGTCCGAGATCGTAGTCGGTTGCGCAGAGCGCTTGAAGCGGTCGCGGCCATCGACACCCTTGTCCATGACCACCTGTTCAAGAATTGACTGCGGGTTCCTTCGTCCGGGGCGCCGCCGATGAGGTCATCGCCGTCGTCCCTGTCGCAAACCTTGTCCGGCTGGCAGTTGATCGAGAATCGGGCAATCGTTGCCAACGACGCGCTCGAATGTCGACATCCCGTTCCTGCCGCCGCGAATGTAATCGAGCCATTGAAGGATGAATCCCTGACGGCCGAGGGCTATCCGGTTCACAGGATACGTCACCCGCGCGATGTACGCATTCTGCCGCGCTTACGGATCTTCGTTGGATTTTTCATCATAAGAGACGAAGCTCCTTCAAAGATTTCTGGTCTTGTGCCTTTGATAAATTCATTGTGCATCCGCCGGATCGACGCGCACGGCGACGATCATTGACGATTGCTGGGTCGATCGCGTCTATTTTTGTTTCCGCAATTCCTGCTGAACCTTGAAACTTCGCTGTTCCCAGGCCTCTTCAAATGGCCGCCATCCGGGTTCGCGCGCGCTTTAATGATTAACGATATGGGCGAGCGGAGCCGGATCGGTCATTCGAGTGGCAACCAGTTTCATCGCCGGATGTCCCGGCACACGGCGTTAGAGCCGCATGACATGCACTATCGGCTTGACGGAGTTCTGCTCTTCTTTGAAGCCGAGCGCGGCCAAGGCCGCATATCCCTCGGTCCAAGCACGCGCCCGTTTCGCGCCTTGAGCTCGAGCGGCTGAAACGGCCTGCGCGTATCCTTGTCGACCATGTCGTAGGTGAGTTCGCCCGGTGCGAAGCAGAATTCTTCACCCCACTGCCAGAGAGCGACAACGACAAGATAAAGTTTCTCTCCTTTGGGCGTGAGGACATATTCCTTGTAGGCCGTGCCGTCCGAAGCGGGAGCTGTGGCAAGGATTCCGCGCTCGACGAGCTTTTGTAGCCGGGCGGACAAAATGTTTTTTGCCAATCCAAGGTTTTTTTGAAACTCGCCGAAGCGTCGCTTTCCGGCCAGCGCGTCGCGGATGATCAGGAGCGACCACCAGTCTCCGATCGCGCCGAGTGATCGCGCAATGGCGCAGGCTTTGACGTCAAGGTTGGTCCGCTTGCCCTTCACTGCATTCCTCGTCTGCGGTCTCGTCCAGCCGGATCGCTGAAATATCGGTTGCAAATTTAAACCATCTACAGCATCCTGTCTACGTGGTTTCAAAATTAAACCAGAACGAGGGCGCATTCGATGCGGTTTCAGCTCGTTCTCAACCGAAGGATAATCCCATGAGTTCAGCGCACCTCTTCGCCCCTCTCAAGCTTGGCCGCTACACGCTCTCCCATCGCGTCGTGATGGCGCCCCTGACGCGTATGCGCTCGGACGTCCCCGGCAATGTGCCGACAGATCTCGCGGTCGCGTATTATTCACAGCGCGCATCGTCCGGAGGATTGATTATTGCCGAAGCCTCACAGGTGACGCCTTATGGACAGGGCTATCCGGCAACGCCCGGCATTCATTCCGCTGAACAGATTGCGGGATGGAAGAAGATTACCGATGCGGTTCACGCCAAGGGCGGCATCATCTTTCTGCAACTCTGGCACACCGGCCGCATTTCCCATCCGAGCTTCCAGCCCGATGGCGTGCAGCCCGTGGCGCCATCAGCGGTTACGCCTGCGGGTAAGTCGTTCACGCCTTCGTTCCAGATGGTTCCCTTCGAGACTCCGCGGGCACTCGAGATTGGAGAAATTCCGGGGATCATCGAGGCCTACCGTGAAGGCGCGCGCAACGCACTGGCCGCTGGCTTCGACGGCGTCGAGCTGCACGGTGCGAACGGCTATCTGATCGAGCAATTCCTTCACAGCAAGACCAATCACCGCACAGACGCCTATGGCGGTTCGGTCGAAAATCGTACCCGTCTGCTGATGGAAGTGATGACGGCGCTGGTCGAGATCTGGGGCGCCGATCGCGTCGGTGTTCGATTGTCCCCCTTTGGCGTGGTCAACGATGCCGGCGAGGCCGACCCGGTTGGACTTTACAGCCACGTTCTGACCCGACTGGCTCCTCTTAACCTCGCGTACGTTCACTTGATCGAATCCCGCAACACCGATGCTGGCGAAGCCGGTGCGCCGCTTGCGATCAACGATTTGCGGCCGTTTTGGCCTGGCACTTTGATTCTCGCCGGCGGCTTTATCGGTCCGTCAGCCGATGCGGCGATCCGCGCCGGCCAGGGTGACGCCGTCGCCTTCGGGCGGCACTTCATCGCCAACCCGGATTTGCCGCGCCGCCTGCAACTCGGCGCCGCGCTCAACCCTTACAATCGCGCGACCTTCTATGGCGGCGGTGCGGCTGGTTATGTCGATTATCCAGCGCTCGAATCGGCAGAAGCAGCGGAGTAAGTTCAATGAAAGTCGCGCAACTGCACGAATATGGCGGTCCGGACGTTCTCGTTTACGATGACGCTCCGAAACCTGCGCCTGGCGCTGGCGAAGTTCTGATCAAGGTTGAATCCGCGAGCGTCAACTTTGCCGATGTCGTTAGGCGGAACAACGATCCGTATCCATTTCCTTCGCCGCTTCCCTTTATTCCTGGCAGCGAGGTCGCAGGCGTGGTCGAAGCTCTGGGCGAGGGCGTGACCACCATCCCGGTTGGAACGAAAGTTTTTGCTTCGCTCGAGAACGGCGGGTCCGGCGGGTATGCCCAGTATGCGGTCGCTAAAGCCGGCAAGGTCATCCCGCTGCCGGACGGTCTGACGGCAGACCAGGCCTGTTCACTTGTGGTGGCCGGCATGACAGCGCTGCAAACGCTGACCGATTGCGCTCAACTGCAGCCGGGCGAAACCGTTCTAATTCAGGCGGCTGGCGGCGGTGTCGGCACCTACGCGGTGCAGCTTGCCAAGCTGCTTGGCGCTGGCAAGGTGATCGCGGCGGCCAGCACATCGGCCAAGCGTGAACTCGCTTTGAAACTCGGCGCCGATGCCGCGATTGACTACACCAAACCCGATTGGGTGAAAGAGGTGCGCGATCTCACCGGCGGGAAAGGTGTTGATGTAGTGCTTGAGGCAACCGGTGGTGACGTTCTGACCCAGAGCGTTCAGGCCATGGCGCCATTCGGGCGCATCGTTGTGTTTGGCGCTGCATCACGCGAGCGCAAGCCGGTCAATCCCTACACCATGCTGGGCATGAACCAGTCGCTGATCACGTACTACGTTGGCGGCTGGTTTCAATGGCGGCCGCAACAGGCGGTTGCTAGCCTTATGAAACTGATCAGTTTTATTAAGTCCGGCAAAATCGATGTCCAGATTGGGCACATACTGCCCTTGGATAAAGCGGCTGAAGCGCATCGCATCCTCGCGGCGCGCGCCAGCGCGGGCAAGATCATTCTGAAGCCGTGGGTCGAGAGTGTACATGATGGTGGCCATCAAAACCAGTAACCCGTGCGGTTGCGCAACGGAATGCGCAACCGTTTCGCCGTTCCGGGCGATATTCGTCGATCGACAACGCAGGGTGCCGATACAGCTCGTGCGGCCTCGCCCTGCGACCAATTGAATTCGATCTGGCGGGCTTTGCTGCGGAAATTTTCGCGGCCTGACGTGTCACGCGCTGGCTGTATCTCCAGAGCCACGAATAAATTCCCATGCTTGCCGGATGTGTCTGAATTCGGACGCGCGGCGACCCTGCGGCGTGATCGCAAGGCAGTTGTTCACGCATCCCGCGCGCCATAGCATGTCACCATGGTTCTGGCCGGTGGCGCCACGACCGGGGAGGCGCTCGATGAAGGCATTGCTCGCACTGCTTATCCGGAGCCGCCAGATCGCACGCATTGATCTGGCAGATGGTTCGGTCCGCTATCTGACGGACGACACCGGCAATGCACCGGACGGAATCGTCGTCGAAGGCGAAACCGTCTATTGGACAACAATGGGTGCGCCGATTGTCGATCCGGACGTTCCCGGAGAAAAGGGGCGTGACTATTCGCCTCGAAACGGCGGTGTCCATGGCCTCAAGCTGGGTGGTGCGCGGAGGTTCGATGTAGTTCCGTCCGGCGGTGTGACGACGGGCAAGCAGCTCGCCAGCGACGGCGCGGGCACGCTGTATTGGGGCGATCGGGAGGGATGCAAGGTCTCGCGTGTTCGCGTCGATGGATCAGGCCTTGAAGATGTCGTGGTGAACCGCCGGGACGATGGCGAAGCGGAAGAGTGTGTCGGTGTCGCGGTGGATTCAAAACGCGGCTATGTCTACTGGTCGCAGAAGGGTCCCTCGAAGGGCGGACAGGGCCGCATCCTGCGGGCAGGAATCGAACTGCCGGACGGCGAAACCGCGCAGACGCGCAGCGATATCGAAGTGCTGTGGGCCGATCTTCCTGAACCGATCGACCTGCATATCGAGGGCGATCGGCTGTACTGGACGGATCGCGGGGCGCCGCCCGCGGGTAACACCTTGAATCGCGCGCCAATCCCCGCCGCCGGTGAGCGTGGCGCCGCGCCGGAGATTTTGGCGTCCGGCTTCGGTGAAGCCATCGGACTCTGTGTCAATGAAGAACTCGGACTCGCCTGGGTCTCGGCGCTCGACGGAAATATCCGCGAGGTCCCGTTGCCGGATGGTCCTGCGGCAGGGCGGGGCGAACGCACGATCGCGTCCTTCGGCGCGCCCGTCACGGGTCTCGCCGCCCTCTGATTGCTGAGACGTTCCGTCATCGTTTCCGCGCCAGCGAAGCGCGCATCAGCGTTTAGCGCAGGCGAACGCCGGGCTTTCCCTCGCGCGAGAAGATCAGCTCGATTCCCGCCTGGGTGAGTGTGCGGTCGATTGCTTGATGGGCGGGTTCAAGAGGAGACGCTCCGTCGATCTCCTCAAGCCTGCGAATGACGGAGGGCGAAACGTGCGCGGCCTCCGACAATTCCGCGACGGACCAGCGCAACATGGCTCTGGCCGCGCGGATCTGCGCGCCGGTCAGGCGGCGGTCCTTGGCCTTCAAGGTTTGTTCGATGCTCTGGAGGTCGATGGATATCCCGATCCATTCGTAGATTTCGCTGTGCTCGTTCAGGACCGGGATCACGAGATTCGAGAATGTGCGGTAACCGTCGTCCGGAAACTGTAATCGGACGGGATGCCGGAAAGGCCTGCGGGTTTGGCGCCGTTCCGCAATGCGCGCATCGAAGTCGCGCCGGTCGTCCGGATGCATAAGAGACCGGATATCGGCCAGAGCGGTGCCAAGCGCCGCCCGGTTCAGGAGTTCAATGGTGCCGCCGTCGAGTGTCGCGGTCCAGAACAAGGCCTGCGGCATGGAGCAGATCGCGTTGAAGCGGTTGCCTGACAACCGGTGAAAATGCAGCTTGTCATGGTAAGAGGTGGTATCCGTACAAATGCCGATGGCGCGCACCGGCGCTCCCTCGGCATTCATGACTGGCGCGATCTGGTTTCTGACCCACCGGATTCGTCCCGAGGGGACAATGATCCGCTGCTCCCGGTCTATCGCGATGCCTTCCCGCAAGGCGTGTTCAATATCGCCACGCGGCCTGCGGTCGCCAAGATGGACGAACTGCTCCATCGCGGTGAAGTTGGGCTGAATGGACCCGGGCTGATGCCCGAAAAGGGCATAGACACCTTTGGACCATCGCATTTCCCCGGTCCCGAAATCCCAGATCCAGACGGCGAGCGATAGTCGATCTTCAAGGAGCGACCCAAGCGCTTCAAGAGTGATGAAACCCTTTTCGATCAATCCAAGCATGTGACTCAGTGCGGCGCGAAATATCCATGACTTCAGCACCGCTTCGGTTCTGTTTGCAACCTTCAAATGGCGGAAATGCCAATGATCAACCGCTGGATGCAGAGGATGTCCGGAAAATCCCGGATGTCCCATTGCAGATGGCGTCAGTCCGCATTGGTCCGCGGGCCGGGCTGGGCGTACCGGGGTGACGGCTGAGTGACCCGGTTCGGGAAACGAGGATGCGCCCTTGCCGATTCGGCGGCGCCATCGTGAAGCAGACTGCGCGTTCCCGCTGGAAGTAGCCAGCAGGATGGAGGGCAAAAAAGTTCGCTGTTTTTTCGGCTGCGCGCGAAACCATTTTTTGTTCTGCGTGCCGCGCCTGACGCAAATTTTTCGCGATCATCGCGCAACGAGACTTGTTGGCACTCGAATTGAGTCTCACGGTTATCAGGCGGCGGTGACACTTAAATTCTCGCCAGTCGCTGGAATCGCCGGAAGATTTTTGAGACTTGGCCATTGCTTGATCCGGTGCGGCGAATCACTGAGGCTTTTTTCAGTCGAAGTTTATCGACCGGGGCAAGCGGCAGTCTCCCAACAATCACAACAATAGCAATAGCCATTGACGAACAAGCGAGGGGCTACATGTTCGGGATTGACGGGACCAGGAAAAATCGCACGAACGGGGCATTCCGTTTGCTGGATACCATGCCGATCAGCGTGATGGTCTGCGACCTGGCGGATTTCCGGATCATCTATCTCAATGAATCGACGCGCACCAATCTGAAGAAGATCGAGCACGTTCTTCCTGTAAAGGTGGACGCCTTGATTGGACAGTCGATCGACATCTTTCACAAGAACCCGCAGCATCAGCGCCGGCTGCTTTCCGATCCGAAAAACCTGCCGCACAAGGCGCGTATTACGATCGGTGGGGAGGTTCTCGATCTCACCGTGACGGCGATGACGGACAGCCGGGGACGCTATACGGGACCCATGCTGAGTTGGGAGCTCGCGACGGAGAAGGCAAAGCTGGAAGCCGATACCGAGCGTCTGTTGCAGATGCTCGACAACATGCCGATCAATGTCATGATGTGCGACACCGACTTCAATGTCACCTACATCAACAAGACCAGCCTCGATACGCTTGCGACAGTGCAGCACCTGTTGCCCGTCAAGCCCGAGCAGATATTGGGCAGGTCGATCGACATCTTTCACAAGAATCCGCAGCATCAGCGGCGGCTCCTCGCCGATCCCAAGAATCTCCCGCATGCCGCCAAGATCAGGCTGGGACCGGAGACGCTGGACCTGCGTGTGTCGGCGCTGACGGACAAGGAAGGCCGCAACACCGGCGCGATGCTCAGTTGGGCGGTTGTAACCGCCAACGTCAAACTGGCCGACGATTTTGAATCCAACGTCAAGAGCCTCGTGGGAACGCTGGCCTCCGCATCGACGGAAATGCAGGCTACGGCGCAGTCGCTGTCATCCACCGCGGACTATGTGACGCAGCGCTCGTCGAGTGCCGCTTCGGCCTCTGAGGAGCTGTCGTCGTCGGTCAATGAAATCAGCCGTCAGGTCGCGCAGGCAAGCCAGATCGCACAGGCGGCGGTTGAGGAGGCGGAGAAATCCGACAAGCTCGTCGCAGGTCTCGTGCACGTCGCGCAAAAGATCGGTGACGTCGTGGCGCTGATCAACCAGATTGCCGGCCAGACCAATCTTCTGGCGCTCAATGCCACAATCGAGTCGGCCCGCGCAGGAGAGGCGGGGCGCGGTTTTGCGGTTGTGGCGTCGGAAGTCAAGGAACTCGCAAGCCAGACCGCCAAGGCGACCGATGAAATCGCAGCTCAGATCACCGAGATGCAGGGTGCGACCGCCGATACCGCATCCGCTCTCAAGGAAATCTCGCAGACCATTACCAAGATCAACGAGATCAGCACGTCGATTGCCAGTGCGGTGGAAGAGCAGGCTGCCGCCACCAAGGAAGTGACTTCCAACATCAACGGAACGAACCATGCCATCGGCGATGCCAGCAAGGCAGCCGGCGATGTGCTGGTCGCATCGGAGGGATTGGCGAAGGACGCATCGCAGCTCGAACTTCAGGTCGACAAGTTCCTGAAAAGCGTCCGCGCGATGTGACGGACCACCTGCCGCTCTTCGCATTGAGGCGCGGCGGTTGCACCGAATCCGAAACCTGTGGGCGGATATCCGCCGGTGCTGCGGAGATGGCAAGCGACGTCGGCGCGTAGCATGCCGTCACCAGCCGGGTTGTATGGGGGAAAAGAACCGGCGGCCTTCGCTGCGAGGATAGGCCGGCTGGCGGGCAGGACCACGCTGGAAGAAAATACCAAAGCCGTCGTCCTGGCTGTTGCCGGTACCCCAGCCGCCATCGTCCGCCATGAGAACTTCGCTCGGCCTGCGCGTGATGAATCCGCCCTGCGGCTGGTCGCTCAGGACAGCGACGAACTCGGTGCGATAGTTGGTCTCCTCGCTCAATGGCTCGTCCGAGACCACGATGGAGGACCGGGGCGGCATGGTTGGCGCGAGACGGTCCAGAATTTCCTTCGGGATGGTGATGCGGTCGAGCGCGTCTTTGGCGTCGCTGCCCTTGTCGATCGTGACGGATGTCCAGCGCAGACCAGAATCGCTGCGCGCCACGGCAGTAAAAATATGCGTGCCGAGCGGCTTTCCGGGGTCTCGTATCGTGATCGGCGCTTCGATCGAAGCGTCGAACACTTCTCCGCCTCCGTCCGGAGCCGGCTTGTGCGTGTTGCGGCGGACATAAAGCCTGCGCGTCGCGCGGCTGATGTAGATCGAGACCGGTTCAAGTGCGAGTTTTGCTTCGAGCGCGGTCTTTTCGGTCTCGGTCTTTCTCGCCTGCGCAGTCTTGGCCGCTTCTTTCGCTGCGCCGGCTGCATCGAGTTTGGATGCGGAATCCGTCTTCGCGGCGTCGAACTTGCCGCCCATCTCCGCTGCCTTTGCCACCGCCTTCTGCTTTCGGTCCTCGGCGCGTGCTTTCGCCTGATCGGTTCTGGCGGCGGCCAGCGCCTTCTCGGCGGATGCGAGTTCGGCGTCGGCTCGAGCTTTAAGCCGCTCCAGCTTGCGCAGGGACGCAGCAAGCGGGGCCGCCTCGCGTGTCGCCACTACCGCGGCCTTCTTTGCCGCATCGGCATTCGTCACCGCCTCCGCGGCCTGGGCTGCAAGCGTCGCGGCCTTTGCCGGCGCGGCGGCGATTGCCTGCGCATCCGGCATAATGAGCGACAGCGCGGGATGAGAAAACTCGACTGGAACGGCATCGTCCGGCGAAACGATCACGCGCATCCCGATCCGTGTCTTGTCGAAAATTTTCTCGGCAAAGCCATAAGGCATCCGCACGCAGCCGTGCGATGCCGCGTAACCGGGCAGGGGGCCGCCATGCAATGCGATGCCGTTCCAGGTGATGCGCTGCATGTTGGGCATCCAGGCATCGTCGTACATGGTCGAGCGGTGGTCCTTCTTCTTCTCGACGATAGCGAAAACTCCGGCGGGCGTCTCGCGCTCCTTGACGCCGGTCGAAACCGGCGCGCGCAGGATCCAGCCTTCCGCGTCATAGAGCGTGACCTGCTGGCTCCTGATCGACACGATCGCCATGATCGGATCGCCATGCTCGCGCGGTGCGGCTGTTTCGGCGGGTTGTGCCCGGCGCGCCGGTTTCGCCGAGGCCTCGAAAGGCAGTGTTGTCAGCGCGATCGCCGCAGCGACCATGGCAACGGCCGAAGGAATCCAGCGGCCCAGCACCCCAGCGGATTGTTCCGCCGTCAATCGACTCTGCATTCCATTCCTCGTCGCAGCGGGCGCCGCTGCCGCGCACAATCTCTCATACTCGACATGGGGGAAACAAGCGTGCGCGCAAGTGAATTGGTATTTGGCTCCAGGGTTCCAGCCATCCATTGATACGAGGCGGTTGCCCGATTTCAGCCTTGTTGCGGCTCTCGGGGGGCGTGCCGCTGCGCGCAGACGAATTGATCCGTGTCAAAGACACTATCCCGGTCATGCGGCACGCTCGTCACAATGAATGGAGTGAGCCATGTCCGCCAATGCAATAATTCTGTCCGCGATTGTCGTGGTGATGCTCGCGGGATTCGGGGCCGTCTTGCTGTCCACAGAGAAGCCGCGCCGTCTCGGGCCGGATGCACCGAAGCCGCGCCGGCGAGCGTTCTGAAATTCCGGATGCAGGTGGAGGGCGCGATGGAGCCGCAAGCAGGACCTCTCGAACGTGTGTCGATATTGGGTCATGTCGTGTCGTGGGCAAAGCGGTGCTCGCAGCGGTTTCGCCGGCCCGATGGATTGCAGGGGCTGGATGCCGATGAAGTCAGCCGGATTGCCAGGGATTTCGGACTGTCGACTTCCGATCTTCTGACTCTTGCCGGTAGCGGTAGCCATGTGCGCGAGCTGTTGACGCAACGGCTCGCCGGAATGGGACTGTCGGAAGAAATTCTGAAGAAAAAGCACTTCAGCGAGTTCGGCGATCTCAATCGTGTTTGCGCCAATTGCACCTCAGCGAAGCGCTGTGCCAGCGACTTCCAGCACGGAAAATCCGGCCACTCCGGGTATTGCCCTAACACGGACACGCTGGAGGCGCTGCGCGCGGCGGGTGACGCGACCTGCTCGCCTGACGAGGCCGATCAAAAAAGCTGACCAGTCTTAACCCCGATTGATCTTGATCAATTCGGGCGCGGCGAAGGCATGATTAATGACCCGGACACGCACAGAGAAGCCTCAATCATGAATGAGTCGCAAGAAACCAAATGGATGACCTTTGGCGAAGGGAGCCTTGCAGCCTTCTTCGCGGTATCGGTGCTTCTCTGTCTGGTCGCCGCAGCCAAAGCCCAGGATGCCGCGTTCGCATTCCACGCCTATGTAGCGATGGGCGCGAGCCTGATCGCGGCCTTTGCGATCATCAATCGCTATTTTGACAGGCCCGCGTCGTTACCTCCCCAGGAAATTGGCGGGCGGCCGAATTACAATCTCGCGCCGATCAAGGTTGCATCGGCTCTGTCCGTGTTCTGGGGAATCGCGGGATTTGCGGTCGGCCTCCTCATCGCCTCGCAACTGGCGTGGCCGCAACTGAATTTCGACCTGCCGTGGACAACCTTCGGCAGGCTGCGGCCGCTGCACACGTCGGCGGTGATCTTCGCCTTCGGCGGCAATGTGCTGATCGCGACATCCTTCTACGTAGTCCAGAAGACCTGCCGGGTGCGTCTCGCAGGCGATCTTGCCCCGTGGTTTGTCGTGCTTGGATACAACTTCTTCATTCTGGTCGCGGGCACCGGATATCTGCTCGGTGTGACGCAATCGAAGGAATATGCCGAGCCGGAATGGTATGCGGACCTGCTGCTGACGGTGGTGTGGGTCACTTATCTGCTGGTGTTCGTCGCAACGCTGATCAAGCGCAAGGAACCGCATATCTTCGTCGCGAACTGGTTTTACCTGGCGTTCATCGTCACCATCGCCGTGCTGCATCTCGGCAACAATCCCGGCGTTCCGGTTTCGCTGTTCGGCTCGAAATCCTACATCGCCTGGGGCGGCGTTCAGGATGCGATGTTCCAGTGGTGGTACGGCCACAACGCGGTGGGATTCTTCCTGACCGCCGGCTTTCTCGCCATCATGTACTACTTTATCCCGAAGCGTGCGGAGCGGCCGGTTTATTCCTATCGTCTGTCGATCATCCATTTCTGGGCGATCATTTTCCTCTACATCTGGGCCGGCCCGCATCATCTGCACTACACGGCTCTGCCGGACTGGGCGCAGACACTCGGCATGACCTTTTCGATCATGCTGTGGATGCCGTCCTGGGGCGGCATGATCAACGGACTGATGACGCTGTCCGGCGCGTGGGACAAGCTGCGGACAGATCCGGTGCTGCGAATGCTCGTCGTGTCCGTCGCCTTCTACGGCATGGCCACGTTTGAAGGGCCGCTGATGTCCGTCAAGGCGGTCAATTCGCTCAGTCACTACACGGACTGGACCATCGGTCATGTCCACTCTGGCGCGCTCGGCTGGGTCGGGTTCGTCTCGTTCGGTGCTCTCTACTGTCTCGTGCCGTGGCTCTGGGACCGGAAGGGGCTTTACAGCCTCAAGCTGGTGAACTGGCATTTCTGGATCGCGACCATCGGCATCGTCCTCTACATCTCCGCGATGTGGGTATCGGGCATCCTGCAGGGCCTGATGTGGCGCGCCTACACGTCACTGGGCTTCCTTGAATACTCCTTCATCGAAACAGTCGAAGCGATGCACCCGTTCTACATCATCCGGGCCGCGGGCGGCGCGCTGTTCCTGATCGGATCGCTGATCATGGCCTACAATCTCTGGATGACCGCGCGAACCGACGAGGCGTCCGAGATGACCTCGTCACGCGCTCTTCAGCCTGCCGAGTGAGGAGCGAGCGATGTCATTCTGGAAACGTCATCAGATTTTTGAGAAGAACTCCATCATTCTCATCATCGGCATTCTCGCTGTGATCGCGATTGGCGGACTCGTCGAGATCACGCCGCTCTTCTATTTGAAGAGTACGATCGAGAAAGTCGAGGGCATGCGGCCCTATACGCCGCTCGAACTGGCCGGGCGCAATATTTACGTCCGCGAGGGCTGTTATCTCTGTCATTCGCAGATGATCCGGCCGCTGCGCGACGAAGTCGAGCGCTATGGCCATTACTCGCTGGCCGCGGAGAGTATGTACGATCATCCGTTTCAGTGGGGCTCAAAGCGGACCGGACCCGATCTGGCCCGTGTCGGCGCGAAATACTCGGACGAATGGCATGTCACTCATCTGGTGAATCCGCGCGCCATCGTGCCGCAATCAGTCATGCCGGGTTATCCGTTCCTGTCGGAGACCGAGGTCGACGCCTCCACAATCGCCGGGCATTTACAGGCGAACCGGACGGTGGGCGTGCCGTATTCGGACGAGCAGATCGTGAATGCGATTTCCGATCTCAAGGCGCAGGCCGATCCCGACAATGGAGACATCGACGCGCTGCAGAAGCGATATCCGAAAGCTGTAGCAAGAAACTTCGACGGAAAGCCCGGGAATCCGACGGAGATGGATGCGTTGGTCGCCTATCTGCAAATGCTCGGCACGCTTGTCGACTTCAAACTCTACGATGAAAAAGCCAATCTTCGCTAGGAAAGCCGAAACATGAAAGCGCTTCTTACGGCCCAGAATGCTGTTTCGGATTTCATCGTGACATGGTGGACCCCGATCTTCGTCGGCACCTTTCTGGCTATCGTTGTCTACGCTCTATGGCCTCGCAACAAGGCGCTGTTCGATGCGGCGTCGAGACTTCCGCTGCGAGAGGACTGACGGATCATGACGCATCACAAGGAAGAAATTGATTCCGTATCGGGCACCGCCACGACCGGTCATCAATGGGACGGGATCAAGGAACTGAACACACCTCTGCCGAGGTGGTGGATCATCACGTTCTACGCGACCATCGTGTGGGCAATCGGCTATTGGGTGGTTTACCCGGCCTGGCCGCTGGTTCAGGGCTATACGGCCGGGATTATCCGCTATTCGTCGCGCGCCGATGTTGCGGTCGATCTCGCAAACCTCGAGAAGCTGCGCGGCGGCAAGATGGCCACGCTGAACGCCACATCGCTGGCAGATATCGAGAAGGATCCAGCGCTGCTTGCGCTGGCCCGCGCACGGGGCAAGGCCGCTTTCGGCGACAATTGCGCGCCTTGCCATGGCAGCGGCGGCCCCGGTGCAAAGGGCTACCCCAACCTCAACGACGACGAATGGCTGTGGGGCGGCTCGCTCGATCAGATCGGCAACACCATTGCGTTTGGCGTCCGCTCCGGACACGCCAAGGCCCACGAAGGCGCGATGCTGGCATTTGGAAAGGACGGCATCCTGAAGCCGGATCAGATTGTCACGGTCGCCAACTACGTGCGGTTCCTGTCGGGGCTGTCCACGGCGAAAGGATTCGACAAGGCCGCCGGGCAGAAAATCTTCGCCGAGAATTGCGCCGCCTGCCATGGCGAAAATGCCAAAGGCAATGTGGAGCAGGGCGCGCCGGACCTGACGGACCAGATCTGGCTCTATGGTTCGGACGAGAAAACCCTGATCGAGACCATCACCAACGGACGGGCCGGGGTGATGCCGGCATGGGCCGGACGTCTCGATCCGGCAACGATCAAGGCGCTGGCGGTCTACGTCCACTCTCTTGGTGGTGGAAAGTAGGCGGTTCTGAGGTCGAGCCATCCGGCTCGGTTGAGCTGAATCAATGGCACGGGGGCGATCGCGGCTATCTTGATTGATAGCGCGAGACCAATTTCATGAATAAAGTCACGATCCCCGGAGACCTGGAAGGCGACGACTATGGGCCGCTTTATGAGGCTCACAAGCGGGTCTATCCGCAGAGTGTTTCGGGAACATTCCGCAGCATCAAGTGGAAGCTGATGGCTGTATGCCTCGGCATCTACTACTTCCTGCCGTTCGTCCGCTGGAATCGCGGCGTGGGTGCGCCGGACCAGGCTGTGCTGGTGGACATGCCGAACAGCAGGTTTTACTTCTTCTTCATCGAGCTCTGGCCACAGGAGGTTTACTACTTTACCGGCCTTCTCATCCTCGCGGCGTTGATGCTGTTTCTGATAAACGCGATCGGTGGCCGCATCTGGTGCGGCTATTTGTGTCCGCAGACGGTCTGGACCGATCTTTTCTACGCCGTCGAGCGCCTGATCGAGGGAGACCGCCGCGAGCGGATGAAGAAAGAATCGGAGGGATACACACTTCAGCGCTGTTCGGAGATCGCGCTCAAGCACTCGATCTGGATTCTGATCGCCTGGTGGACCGGCGGCGCCTGGGTTCTGTATTTCAACGATGCGCCGACGCTTGTGAAGCAGCTTCTGACCTTCCAGGCGCCCATGCTTGCCTACATCTGGATCGTCATTCTGACTTTCACGACCTACGCGCTCGCCGGCTTCATGCGCGAGCAGGTCTGTGTCTATATGTGTCCCTGGCCGCGGATACAGGCCGCGCTCACCGATGAATGGGCTCTCAACGTCACCTACAAGTATGACCGGGGCGAGGAGCGCGCGTCGCTGAAGAAAGCGCTGGAGCGGCGATCTCACGGCGAGGCGGTCGGTGACTGCATCGACTGCCGCCAGTGCGTCGCGGTCTGCCCCACCGGAATCGACATCCGGGACGGCGCGCAGCTCGCCTGCATCCAGTGCGGTCTTTGCATCGACGCCTGCGACACGGTGATGACCAGGATCGGCAGGCCGACTCGCCTGATCGGCTACGATAACGATATCAACATTCAGCGGCGATCTGCCGGAAAGCAGGAGATATTCAAACCTGTCCGGCCCCGAACCGTTGTCTATGCCGCGTCGATCGCGGGCGTCGGCGCTATCATGCTCTATGTGCTGCTGACGCGCTCCCTGCTGGACATCAATGTGCTCCATGACCGCAACCCTATTGCAGTGAAGTTGAGCGACGGCTCCATCCGCAATGCGTACACCGTTCGTCTGCTCAACAAGCGGGGCTTCGACCGGACTGTCGCCATTGATGTCGATGGCGTGAGCGGCGCGATCGCACATGTTGTCGGCGCGGACACGCTCACACCCGACAGGCCGACAATCGTTCTCGGCCGCGATCAGACCAGGGAGCTTCGCGTCCTGGTTACGGCCAGGCCGGCAGGCGAACTCCCGAAATCCACGCCGTTGACGTTTCGTGTGACCGATATCGGTCTCGGCGAGGCGGCATCCGCGACCGACAACTTTGTCACCCCGTGACCATCAGGAACGGATCATTCTCATGAACAGCTCGGCGGCTACGGAAAAGCCTCTTACCGGACGCGCGGTATTTGCCATGCTGATCGCGTTCTTCGGTGTGGTGATTGGCGTGAACGCCGTGATGATGCGGTTCGCGATCGAAACATTGCCGGGAACGGATGTCGACAGCGCGTATCGGGCCAGTCTGGCTTATGAGCGCGAAATCCAGACCGCGCACGAGCAGGACGCGCGTCACTGGCAGGTTGAGGCGAATATCGCGCGCCACGATATCGACGGCGCGGAGATTCGAATTGTTGCGCATGACAGGAAGGGCGCACCGTTGACCGGACTGGAATTCTCTGCGCGGCTTGAGCGCCCCACCGACAAGCGGGCCGATCGGGCCGTCCCTCTGACCGATGCCGGAGCAGGCATCTACAAGGGGATTGTCGCGGGAATTTCGTCCGGGCAATGGCACCTTGTGATCGAGGGCGATGCGCACGGACAGCGCGTCTTCCGATCGCGCAACCGGGTTCTGCTGGATTGAGGGGGACGTCATGGCTGTTGCGCGCGACTTCTCACATTACGTAAAGGATCTGGGATCAGGCGTATCTCACATCGACCTTGCGGTGGAAGGCGTCAGTTGCGCCGGGTGCATGATGAAGATCGAGCGTGGTCTGTCGGCCATTCCGGAAGTGACGCTCGCGCGCGTCAACCTGACCGATCGGCGTCTGGCGGTGGAGTGGAAAAAGGGGACGCTGGATCCTGCGCAACTTGTGGATCGGGTCGCGGCTCTTGGCTACAAAGCCTATCCGTTCGAGCCCGTCCGGGCTGAACTGACGGAAGTCGAGCACTCGCGCTTTCTGTTGCGCTGTCTCGGCGTTGCGGCATTCGCCACGATGAACGTGATGATGTTGTCGATTCCGGTGTGGTCCGGAAATGTGACGGACATGCTACCCGAACAGCGTGACTTCTTCCACTGGCTGTCGGCGCTGATCACACTGCCGGCCGCCGCCTATGCCGGACAGCCGTTTTTCCGCTCGGCGCTTGCTGCGTTGCGTACACGCGGCGTCAATATGGACGTTCCGATCAGTATCGGGGTGGTGCTGGCGCTGGGCATGTCGGTCGTCGAGACGATCCATCATGCGGAGCATGCCTATTTCGATGCGGCCATCATGCTTCTCACGTTCCTGCTCGTGGGCCGCTATCTCGACCAGAGCATGAGGCGGCGAACGCGGGCAGTTGCGGGAAACCTTGCCGCACTCAAGGCGGAGACCGCCACCAAGTTCGTGTCGCCGACGGAGATCAGCGAGGTCCCCGTCGCTGCGATCGCGCCCGGTGATATGGTGCTGCTTCGTCCAGGCGAGCGATGCGCCGTCGACGGCACGGTGGTCGACGGGCGCTCGGACATCGACCAGAGCCTGATCACCGGTGAGACGCGCCATGTTGCCGCGGAAGCGGGCACTCCAGTTTATGCGGGAACGATGAACATTTCGGGCACGTTGCGCATCCGTGTCGGCGCGGCAGCCGAAGGAACACTGCTCTCCGAGATATCCCGGCTGCTGGAGAACGCGCTGCAGGGCCGCTCGCGTTATGTGCAGTTGGCGGATCGGGTGTCGCGGCTGTATGCCCCGGTGGTGCATGTCACCGCGCTACTGACAGTGCTTGGGTGGGTAGCCCTCGGGGCGACGTGGCACGACGCGATCGTCACCGGGATCGCGGTTTTGATCATTACATGCCCGTGCGCGCTTGGACTTGCGATTCCGACGGTGCAGACAATCGTCGCAGGTGCGCTGTTCCGCGCGGGCGTCCTGCTCAATTCGGGCGATGCCGTCGAGCGTGTCGCCGAGGTCAATACGATCGTCTTCGATAAAACGGGCACGCTGACTTTACCTGAGCTCGATGTGGTGAACGCGGAGGCTGTTCCCGCCGATGTTCTCAAGACGGCGGGCCGATTGGCATTGGCCAGTCACCATCCGGTCGCGGCAGCGGTTGCCCGCGCCGCAAAGGAAACATCGCCTCTGGAGGGAGCCATCGAGGAGCCGGGGCAGGGCGTGCGCGGAATCGCCGGCGGCGTTGAGGTCAGGCTGGGCAAGCCATCCTTCTGCGGGGCAGATTTGATCGCAAACGAACTGCTGGCGACGGATCCGGAAATATCCGTTGTCGCTTTCGCTAAGGGCGCGGAGCGATTTGTATTCGCCGTGCGGCAGCAGTTACGGCCCGACGCGGCTGCCACGATCGGGGCGTTGATCAGGCGCGGCATCGCCGTGGAGATACTTTCCGGTGACCGCGCGCCTGCCGTGCAGCATGCCGCCATCGCCCTAGGTGTTCCCGCATGGCGCGCCGGACTCGATCCGGCGGACAAGATCGCGCACATCGAAGCTCTGAAGAAGCAGGGCCGCAAGGTGATGATGGTCGGCGACGGCATGAACGACGCGCCGGCGCTGGCGTCGGCGTCGGTCTCGATGTCGCCCGTCAGTGCCACACATCTCAGCCAGGCGGCTGCGGATATGATCTTTCTCGGCAAGGAACTCGGGCCCGTTCTGACCGCGGTGGATTTTTCAAGGAAGGCGCTGCGGCTGATGCGGGAAAATCTGGTGCTGGCCATCGGCTACAACGCGCTCGCCGTCCCCATCGCGATTGCGGGATACGCAACGCCGCTGATCGCGGCGGCGGCCATGTCGGGGTCTTCGATTTTGGTGATGTTGAATTCGCTGCGGGCGCGCCGCGTAACGCCGGAGGACAGGTGATGGAAGTCCTCGCGTACCTTGTGCCGCTCGCTCTGGTTCTCGGCCTTCTGGGTCTCCTTGGCTTCCTTTGGTCGCTCAGGAGCGGGCAATACGACGATCTGGAGGGGGCGGGATGGCGCGCGATCGCCGAAGACGAGCCGCCTTCGCCATCCAGGTGAATGAGCTGTTGAGACCCGAGCCGGCTATTTCTGCCGCGCGCAGCTCGAATAGCCGATCAAGCTGTAGGCGGGGCACGTTCCAAAAAGACCTGTGAGAAGCGGGACTACTCCGATCAGTCCGGCCCAATCCCAGCCTTGGACGGGAAGGCCATTGCGAAACGTGAATGCAATCAGCGCAAGTCCCAGCACGATGCGGACCAACCGATCCGCCGAGCCAACATTACGCAACATATCCGTACCTCCGGAGATTCTGGTTGCGGAAAATTTCACCGGAAGGCTGATCCCTTCGCTCATGCGGAGCACTGATTTGGATCAAACCGGCACGCAGCACTATCCGCAGCAGCCAAAGTAAGTCACCGCAGGCCACTTGCGCCAATGGGTCGGCGACAACTCCAGCTTCTTCATTGTCTCGGCATTCAGCCAGCCCTCGGCCGTCAGGATGCAGGGGAAGAACGCGGGGTGGACTTCGGTCTCGATGACCGCTATCGCGAGGAATTCATTGACCGGCGCAGTGCATATGTCTTGCCACATATGCCATCGTTTAAAGGCCGAGCTGGAAGCTCGCCTTGATTCAGATCAGCGGGATGAGCCATCTTTCAGACCGTTGGCACCGGCCGTTGCCATGTCGCAATGGCCGAGCGCCCGCGCGGCGTGTTTGCGGCGCCTACTTGTCGAAACCGACAAATACGGCCGCTTCCTTGACGGGCTTTCGTTCTGACACCACGGCATTTGCCGGGAATGTGTCGTCCGGCCATCCCAGCGCGATACTTTTCATGATGACCTGATCGTCGGCGATGCCGGCATGTTCGCGTACCACCGGGGATTGCATGATGCCCTGACTGTTGATCACGGCGCCAAGTCCGCGAGACCAGGCGGCGTTGACCAGCGCCGTCACCACGGCGCCGCAATCGAACGGTGTATCGTCGCTGCCGTCGAGCACGCGGTCATAGGTCACGATGACGCACACGGGCGCATCGAACTGGCGAAAGCCGCGCATGACCCAATCCTGCCGCCGGTCCTTGTCGTCGCGCGCAATTCCCATGGCGGAGAACAGTTGCTTGGCGACGCCGACCTGCCGGTCGCGGTGCTGGCCCGTGAAGGGCTGGCCGGTGCGGAATTCGCGTGATTGCGGCACGCCCGCCAGCATTCTTTCAGTATTGCCCGCGCGAATCCGGTCCAGCGGTTCGCCGGTGATGACATAGAAATTCCATGGCTGGGTATTCATCGACGATGGCGCGCGCATCGCGAGGCCGATGATTTCCTCGATCAGCTTCCGTGGGACCGGATCGGGTTTATAGCCGCGGATACTCCGGCGGCCGAGAATAACGTCGTCAAACAGCATCAGACTGCGATTCCTGGGAATGTTCAAATAGGCCTGCATTTTCGCCAGTTGCCGGCCTTTGCGCAAGATGGATGGTGGGCGGGCTAGCGCGGTTGGCGCGTCGTGCAAGGAAGGCTGATTGCAGGCGGCGATCCTCGTCAAGATCACCGCTGTATGGACGGGGCGGAGTTATCTCTTCGTCACCCGCGCAAGAAATTCCACCAACGCTTGACGGTCTTTGTCCGAGCCGATGATCTGTTCGGGCATTTTTGTGCCGGGCGTATAGGCGGCCGGGCCGATTTCAAAAAGTCTGGACACGGTCTCGGGTGTCCAGACGATATCGAGCTTCTTCAGCGGCTCGGAGAAATTGTAGCCCGGCAAGGTTGCAATTCGCCGCCCGAAAATCCCTGACAATGTCGGTCCGGCTTTGTTGCCCTGATCCGGCGCGAGCGTGTGGCAGGCGATACAGGCACGGAAAACCTCGGCGCCGCGGTCGCCCGCATAGGCCGCGAGCGGATCATTGGGGCTTTCCTGAATGGCGGCTCCGATCGGCTCCCCCGTAAGGACATTCCAGCGCCGAATCATGCTGTCGGCGCCGCCGGTGACAAGTGTGCCGTTGTCCGGCATGAACGCGACCGACCACACCGGAAGTCCCGGCCCGACCAGCCGCCGCGCCAGCGTTCGCGCCTTGCGGTCGATGATGGCGACGGATCCCCTGACATCCGCCGCGGCAAGCAGCGCATCGTCCCGGGACAGCGCCATCGCAATCACCGGGATTGGACCGGCGGCAACCTCGCCGCGAGATTTTCCCGCACTGTCGAGAAAATAGATTTTCCCGTCCGCGCCGGCGGTGGCGATCTCGCCGTCGCTGGATACGGCGACAGAGTTGAGCGGTGCCGGTAGCGTGACAATGGCTGGCGAGGCTGATCTGTCGAGCGGCCAGATGCGAAGCGTCAGATCGTAACTGGCGCTGATCAGGGACTTGCCGTCTGCGCTGAAAGTCACGCCGTTGACGTTCTGGGTGTGGCCTTCGAGCACACGCGGCGCGCCGCCAGCGAGGGGCCACAGCCGCAGGGTATGATCCCACGATGCCGACGCAAGCGTTGCGCCATCGGGCGCGAGCGCCAGCGCCACAATCGGCGCGGTGTGACCTTCAAGGACCATGTCAGGTTGCTGTTTGCCCGGCGTCCAGATCGCGATGCGTCCATCGGCGCCCGCCGTTGCAGCGCGTCCATCGGCGAGCAGGGCGGTGGCGTTGACGGCGTCTGAGTGGAATCGCAGAACCTGTTCGGCGGCATCGCGGCCAAGCGACCAGCGGATCGCGCTGCCGTCGAAACTTCCCGACAGCAGCGTCTGTCCGTCCGCAGATATAGCCAGTGCGCGAACCGGTCCGCCATGTCCGCGCAACTGCGCGTCGGCAGGCGGCGCATAAAGCATGGCAACCACCGCACCGGCAATGAGCGGCAGGCGGATTCGCGTAGCTAGGCCGTGACGGGCAACATCTCGCACAAAGGGTTCCCTGGACTGCGGTCTCTTGAAGGCCGAACCTATCGAAGCACGAAAACCAGTTTCGATAAATGTCGGCAGGGAACGGACGTTCAGTCGTCAGGCGAAATAGCGGATTTGTCCCGCAGGTGCGGTGTCGTAGCCTGTGAGGTCTTTAGCGCGCTGCTGAAGCGACGGCTGCGAGATGAAGTGGGTCAGCGCCTGCAGCGCGGGCTTGAAGTAAGAGCGCTGGCGCATCAACAGATCGAAGTTTTCCCAGAGCAGGGGAACGAAGTCGAGACCGGCGGCCTTTGCTGCCGCGCGCGTCGCGATGCCGCAATCGGCCGTGCCGGTGCGAACCGCCGTGGCGAGATCTGGCCCGGTGAGACAGGGTTGATCGAGCCGCCGCAAATCCTTCAGCGTGGCATTGTTCCGTTTCAGGAGCACATCGAGCATCATCTGCGCACCTGCGCCCGGCTGCCGTATCGCCATCGTAACTCCGGACGCAAGAACATCGGCGATGCTTGCCAGGTTTTTGGGATTTCCCGGTTGCAGCAGAAGGCCCTGCTCGCGCCGCACGAATCCCACCAGCACGGCATCATGCAAACCGGCCATTGCGCGCACCGCCGTGACATTGGCATCTTCGCCATCACCTTTCACATCGTCATCGGAGTGGAAGTGGATCGCCGCTGCGATCGCTTCGCCACGCAGCACGCGGCCAACGCCGCTTTCCGTTCCTTCAACAAGGGTCGCTAGGCCCGAGCGGGACTCGCGCAGGCACCATTCCAGCAGGGCGTCCTGACTTCCGCCGACGATCAAGGGAGCGTCGGCACGCGCCATACTGGCCGGCCGCATCAATCCCGCCAAGACCCATCGGTCAAGCTCATCGCGGGGAAAAAGCCATTTGCCTGTCACCTTGGTGCAGGGGATCGCGCCGTCCGCCACCAGCTCGTAGAGCTTGCGCTCTCCGAGCCGAAGGTATTCCGATGCCTCGCTTGTGGTCAGAAGCTCCATCCTGCATTTGTATGCATACTCATGTTCTTTTTCAAAGGATTGACATGCCGGAAAAATATGCAGGACAAAGCATAGCGGAGGAAAATCATGATGGACGGGCTGAGTGCCTGGCAATTGATCGCGGGTGGTGACGCTGCCCTGTTTGCCATCGTGAAATTGTCGCTGGCCGTCAGCCTTTCCGCAGTCGTGCTTGCGGCGTTTGTCGGCTTGCCGCTTGGCGCATGGCTGGCGCTGACGCACTTCCCAGGACGGGATGCGATTGTTGTGCTTGTCAACGCATTCATGGGCTTGCCGCCGGTCGTGGTTGGTCTGGCGGTCTATCTTTTGCTGTCGCGTTCGGGGCCGCTCGGCAATCTTGGCATTCTTTTTACGCCGCCCGCGATGATCATCGCGCAAGCGGTCTTGATCATGCCGATCATCGCAGCCCTGACGCGCCAGACCATCGAAGATCTCTGGATCGAGTATCGAGACGAACTCTCCGCGATGGATGTCGGTCCGCTTGGCCGCATCACGACACTCTTGTGGGATGCGCGGTTCAGCCTGCTGACGGCGCTTCTTGCGGGATTTGGACGGGCGGCAGCGGAGGTCGGCGCCGTGATGATCGTCGGCGGCAACATCGACGGCTTCACCCGCACCATGACCACAGCGATTGCGCTCGAGACGTCGAAGGGCAACCTGCCGCTTGCGCTCGGTCTGGGAATGGTCCTGGTGGTTATCGTTCTTGCGATCAACGCCGCGGCGTGGGGTGCGCGGGTCTGGTCCGAACGGCAGGCGGGCTGACCATGCGCGCGCCGGTCACCGATCTTCCTGTCATGTGCGACCGTGTCACGGTCCGCTCCGGAGCGACGATGATCCTTGATCGTCTCAACCTCACCCTGACATCTGGTTCACCTACATTTGTGATCGGTCCGAATGGCGCGGGCAAGAGCACGCTGCTGCGCCTTTGTATGGGATTGATCGGGCCGAGTGAGGGACGCATCACCTGGGGAGGCCGCGCCGACGCCAAACCGGATCGGCGCGCCTTCGTGTTCCAGCGGCCGGTGATGCTGCGCCGAACCGCCGCGGCCAATATCGCCTATGGACTGACCCACGCGAATTATCCGCGCGAGAAACTGGCTGCGCGTACCGCTGAATTGCTTGAGCGGGTGGGGCTGTCGGACCTGGCGATGCGCCCTGCACGCCGCTTGTCCGGAGGTGAGCAGCAGCGTCTCGCCCTCGCGCGTGCCTTGGCCCGCGACCCCGAACTACTGCTGCTCGACGAGCCGACAGCGAGTCTCGATCCCGCCGCCACGCGCAGTGTCGAGGAGATCGTCCGTCAGGCCGCGCAGTCCGGGATCAAGATCGTCATGGCCTCACACGATCTGGGCCAGGTGCGGCGGCTCGCGGGAGAAGTCGTATTCATGGTGCGCGGCACCGTACGCGAACATTCGCCTACTGAGGATTTTCTGAAAACCCCGTCCACGCCGGAGGCCGCGGCCTTCGTGCGCGGCGATCTTGTCGTCTGAACTCTGAAAGGAATGCGTCATGCAGCGCCGATATGCTTTGCCTGCCCTGGGATTGTTATTGCTGGCTGCGTTCGCCGCGCCGGTTTCCGCGCAGGACAAATCAATTGTGGTCGCTTCAACCACCTCCACACAGGACTCCGGCCTGTTCGGCCATATCCTGCCTTTGTTCAAGGCCAAAACCGGAATCGAAGTGAAGGTGATCGCGCAGGGAACAGGGCAGGCGCTTGATACGGCGCGCCGCGGTGACGCTGATGTCGTTTTCGTTCACGCGAAAGCGCAGGAGGAAAAATTCGTCACCGAAGGCCACGGCGTGAAGCGGTTCGACGTCATGTACAATGATTTCGTCCTGATCGGCCCCAAGAGCGATCCTGCCGGCGTGAACGGATCGAAGGATATTGTCGCGGCGCTGAAAACCATTCAGGGGAAAGCGGTGCCGTTCGTGTCGCGTGGCGACAAGTCCGGCACGCATTCAGCGGAACTCGCGCTCTGGAACCAGGCAGGTGTCGATATCGCGACGGCGAAAGGGCCGTGGTATCGCGAGATCGGACAGGGTATGGGGGCGGCGCTGAATACGGCGGGCGCGATGAATGCCTATGTCGTCTCCGACCGTGGCACATGGCTCTCGTTCAAGAACCCTGGCGATCTCGTGATCGCCGTTGAAGGCGACAAGCGGCTGTTCAACCAGTACGGTGTTATTCTGGTCAATCCGGAGAAGCATCCGGCTGTAAAGAAGGAGCTCGGCCAGAGCTTCATCGACTGGTTGACCTCGCCCGAGGGGCAGGGTGCCATCGCCGCCTACAAGGTCAATGGCAAGCAACTGTTCTTCCCGAACGCCGAGAAGAAAGCGTCCTGAAGCATATGGGACGCCTGGTTGAGCCGTCCTATTTCTTCTGTTCGGGCGGGCAATCCGGCCGCACCTCCATCGGCTTACCGTCGCTCTGCACCGTAGGAGCGGCGGAATTGGCATGTCCGCCGGCGGACGGCAGGATCGCGCTCTTTTCGATCCCCGTTGAAGTTCCCGTGGTCTTTCTGGCATGGTCGGAGGATGCGGCTGATGATGGCGTGTTACAACTCGTCTCGGCCTTGTCACTTTTTGACGTTGGAGTTTGTGCGAGCAATGGTGTCGCGGCGAACAGTCCCGCACAAACGGCTGCGATAAGTTGAGAACGCATGTCGGCCTCCGCGGCAATAAAGCGACGAATGAAATCCCCTCCTCAATGTCCCATGACTGAGATCGTTCCCTGCCGCACAGCAGCATCCAGTGCCGTGATGGGGCTTCACCAGGCGTCAAAATGACACAGCGTCTTCCGGCTGCACTGACCCCGCTCGACGCTGCCATTCGGTTGCTGCTGGACGGGACAGAGCCTGTTGAGCCCATAGATGTGCCGCTTGGGGACTCCGTCGGGCGTGTAGCTGCCGTGAATGCGCCACAGCGGGAAGCGCATCCGGCGTTCACCGTCGCGGTCTCCGATGGATGGGCGCTGCGTGCGAGCGACATTGCAGGCGCCTCGTCTTACTCGCCTGTGATACTGATATCCGCGCCCGTATGGGTCGAGGCGGGTGATCGGTTGCCGGAGCATTGTGACTGCGTGCTCGATGCCGACATGACCGAGCAGATCGGCCCGGTATTTCAGGTGGTCGCCGAAGCGGTGCCGGGTCAGGGTGTCCGCCGGGCCGGAGACGACATTGCCGCCGGACGTTCGATTGTCGCGCCGGGCACGCGCATAAGGTCGCTCGATTTGCTTGCGGCGCATGCTGCGGGAAACAGGAGTTTCCACGTCCGGTCACCACGCGTGTGTGTGGTGGATATCGTGGCCCGCGACGGCAATACGGCGTCGTCCCAGTTTATCCAGAGGTTTACGGAAAGTTTCGGCGCGCAGGCGATTGTTCTGCGGACAAGGGCGCGCGACGCGGCGGCCATCTCAGCCGCGATCGGCGAGGCCGATTGCGACCTGCTCGTGACCGTGGGCGGCACCGGCCTCGGCCGCAGGGACGCGGTGATTGAAGCCCTCGTATCGAACGGAGCCAGCCTCATTCACGGACTCGCGCTGCAACCGGGACGCACAGTGGCTGCCGGGAAGGTCGGTGCAATGCCGGTGATCGCCGCACCTGGAGCGCCTGATCAGGCCTTGTCTGTTTGCTTAACTCTGGTTCAACCAGTGCTGGATTTGCTCACGGGACGCACGCCGCGCAAGGAGATCATCCGTCCACTTGCGCGCAAGATTTCGTCCACTGTTGGCATGACAGAGATCGTATTGCTGGAACACGCGGGTGAGGCCTGGATGCCGATTGCCGCCGGGCAGCTTTCGCTGGATGCCATGACACGCGCCGACGCCTGGATGGCCGTGCCGGGAGACAGTGAGGGTTACGGGGCCGGTGCGTCAGTTGGCGCGTTTTCTCTTCGCGAGATGTGAGATCGAGATGACTGAACCGAAGGCGCCGTCAAGCAAATCGAGCGTCGAGCAGGACCAGTTCCTGACCATCCTGTCACGCGAAGACGCGCTTGCCCGTTTCGAGGCTGCGTTGTTTCCGCGCCCTCTTGCTGCCGGGGAACTGGACCTGGCCGCTGCCCTTGGCCTTGTGACCGCGACCGACATCGTCGCCGCCGTCGATGTCCCGCCGTTCGATCGCTCCAACGTCGATGGCTTTGCGGTGCGCTCCGCGGATATTGCCACTGCGGGCGAAGCGATGCCGGTTCGTTTGACGCTGAACGATGAGGTGATTGCGTGCGGCACCGCTCCGTATTTGCCGGTGATGCGGGGGACGGCGACGCCGATTGCAACAGGCGGCCCCGTTCCGCGTGGCGCAGACGCTGTCGTGATGGTCGAGCATACTCACCCCGCCGGCGATGGTGCGATCGAGATTCGCCGCGCGGCCTCGCCCGGACAGTTCGTCTCCTATGCGGGATCCGATATTGCACGCGGCGAAATCCTGCTGCGGGCGGGAACGCTGATCGGTTCGCGCGAAATCGGCATGCTCGCGGCGTCCGGCGTCGCGCGCGTCTCCGTGGTGCGCAAGCCGCGCGTTGCGATTATCTCGACCGGCGACGAACTGGTGCAGCCCGGTCAGCCGCTGCGGCCCGCCGCGATCTTCGACACCAACGGCGCGATCGTGACGACGGCGGTGTCCGAGAACGGCGGGGAGGCGTTGTTTCTGGGTGCGTTTCCCGATGACCCGGTGAAGCTCGAAGCGGTCATGCGAAAGGCACTGGCAGCAAGCGACATGCTGATCCTGTCCGGCGGCACGTCGAAAGGCGAGGGCGATGTCTCCCACCGCATAGTCGCGAAACTCGGTGAGCCCGGAATCATTGCGCATGGGGTGGCGTTGAAACCGGGAAAGCCGCTGTGCCTTGCGGTGTGTGACGGAAAACCGGTCGTCATCCTGCCGGGTTTTCCCACCTCCGCGATGTTCACATTTCACGACATGATCGTGCCAGTGCTGCGGCGTCTTGCGGGCTTGCCGCCACGGAATGATGCACATGTGATGGCGAAAGTGCCGGTGCGAATTGCGTCCGAACTGGGCCGCACGGAATTCGTGATGGTGTCCCTGGTCGAGGGCGACGCCGGCTTGATCGCGTATCCGACCGGCAAGGGCTCCGGGGCCATCACGTCGTTTGCCCAGGCCGACGGGCTCCTGAAAATCGAGGCGCTCGCAGAACAAATGCCCGCAGGCACGGATGCTGAGGTGACGCTGTTCACGCCGCACGTACGGGTGCCGGATCTGGTGATTGTCGGGAGCCATTGTACCGGGCTCGACATTGTGACGGCGCCGCTGGCGCGGGCCGGCCTGTCCGTGCGTTCGATTTCGGTGGGGAGTCTCGGCGGGCTGTCGGCGGCGCGTCGCGGCGAATGCGATCTCGCGCCGATCCATCTGCTCGACGAGAAAACCGACACATACAACGTCCCCTTTCTCGTCGATGGTCTCGAACTCGTGCCGGGCTATCGGCGCATGCAGGGCATCGTGTTCCGCGCGGGCGATACTCGCTTTGAAGGTCTTGGTGCCAAAGATGCCGTGCGTGCCGCGCTGAACGATCCATCATGCCTGATGGTCAACCGCAATCAGGGCGCGGGGACGCGCATTTTGATCGACCGCCTGCTGGGCGAGGCGCGCCCCGATGGATATTGGAATCAGCCGCGCTCACACAATGCGGTGGCGGCGGCCGTCGCGCAAAATCGCGCCGATTGGGGAATGACCATCGCGCCGGTCGCGCGCGCGGCGGGTCTCGGATTTATTCCCTTCGCCGACGAGCACTACGATTTCGCGCTTGTGGTCTCGCGGAAGCAGCGTCCTGCGGTCCGGGCGTTTCTCGACGCCCTTCATTCGGCGGAGGTTCGGATCGCGCTGGAACAGGCGGGCTTTCGCCCGGCGTGATCCCTGTCAGGCGCGATCATCCAGCGCCGCGAGCTGGTCTGCTTCCGCGATATCCTCAACCGTGTTGGCATTGAAGAAAGGATCGAGCGGCAGGACCGGCCACTTGACCGTCGCCAGTTTGTAACGCGCCGTCCACCGGTCGATCTTGCGAATGTCTTCCACGACCAGCGCGTGACGCAGTTCGCCGCGGAGCGCGATATTCCATAGCCCGATGACAGGATGCGTCTGATCGCCAGACGACGCGACGGCGAGTTGCGCCTGTTCTTCAATTCGCGCTTGCTGCAGCAGCGCGACAAGATCGCGGGGCAGGAACGGGCAATCTGTCGCGGTCGAAAGCACCCACTCGATATCCGGCCTGTGCGCGGCGGCCCAGTCGAGCGCCGTGAGGACACCGGCGAGCGGTCCTGCGAATCCCTCAACCGTATCCGCGACGACTGGAAGTCCGAATGACGCAAAGCGCGCCGGATCGCCATTGGCGTTCAGAATGAGTCCGTCGCACTGTGGTGCAAGCCGCGTGATGACGCGCTCCAGAATGGTTCGTCCACCGATGGTCTTCATCGGCTTGTCGCCGCCGCCCATGCGCCGCGCGAGGCCGCCGGCGAGCAGGACGCCAAGAGTTGACGGCCGGTCATCAGTCATCATCGCTGCCCTTGCGCCGATGCCGGGCGGATTCTTCGGCGACGAATTCGAGGTTTTGGTCGAACACGATCCGCTCCTGCCCGGAAAGCGCGATGAAGCGCTTGCCCTTGGTGCGCCCGACAAGGGTCAGTCCGACCTGCCGCGCAAGCTGAACGCCCCACGCGGTGAAGCCGGAGCGCGACACCAGAACGGGAATTCCCATCCGCACGGTCTTGATGACCATCTCGGATGTGAGACGGCCCGTCGTGTACATGATCTTGTCGGCGGTATCGACCTTGTGCCGCCACGCCCAGCCCGCGATCTTGTCAACGGCGTTGTGACGCCCGACATCCTCCATGTAGCAGATCGGCTCGCCCGCCTTGCACAGAACGCAGCCGTGAATGGCGCCTGCTTCGAGATAGAGCGAAGGCGCGGTGTTGATCGCATGGGTCATCTGATAGAGCCATGACGTGCGCAGTTCGGCTTCGGGAAGTGTGGCGCCTTCGATGGCTTCCATCAGGTCGCCGAAGGCCGTGCCTTGCGCGCAACCAGAGGTAAGCGTCTTCTTTTTCAGCTTCTGCTCGAAATTGGTGCCGCGTTCGGTGTAGACGACAACGACCTGAAGATCGTCGTCATAAACGACCTCGGTCACCGTATCGTCGGGTTTGAGCATGTTCTGGTTGAGCAGATAACCCAGGGCCAGATATTCCGGATAATCGTTGATCGTCATCATGGTGACGATCTCCTGCGAATTCAGATACAAGGTCAGCGGACGTTCGACCGGCACACTGATCTCGACAGGCGCGCCGGTCTGGTCAATGCCGGTCACGCGTTCGGTCAGCCGCGGATTGTGCGGATCGGGCATCACGCGCGGCATGCGCTGGTCGCTGCCTTCGGTTTCCGGTTTGGCTTGTGTTCCGGCCATGGCTCACTCGATCACAATACGCGGCGCGGGTCTGGCCGCTGCGCCGGTGGTGATGGATGTCCAGAGCTGGCGCGCGATGCCGATATAGTGCTTCGCGTGTACGCCTTCCGGATCAATGGCGACGATCGGGCGGCCGTCGTCCGAGGTCTGCCGGATCGTCATATCCAGCGGGATTTCTCCAAGAAAGGGAATACCCTGCCGTTCCGCGTCAAGGCGCGCGCCGCCGTGGCCGAAAATCGGCGTGACGTGGTTGCAGGCCGGGCAGCAGAAGCTCGCCATGTTTTCGATCAGGCCAAGGATCGGGATGTTGACCTTGCTGAACATCTCGATGCCACGGCGCGCGTCGATCAAGGCGATGTCCTGCGGCGTCGAGACGATCACGGCGCCTGCGAGGGGCGTCTGCTGCGCCATGGTGAGTTGCGCGTCGCCGGTTCCGGGCGGGAGATCGACGACGAGAACGTCGAGGTCGTCCCACGCCACTTCGCGCAGCATCTGCGTGATGGCGGAGATCACCATCGGTCCGCGCCAGACCATGGCATTGTCTTCCTCGACCAGAAAGCCGATCGACATGACTTTCACGCCGAAGCGTTCCAGCGGCTCCAGCATGCGGGGGCCTAACATCCGCGGCTTGCCGCGCAGACCGAACAGCTTGTGCTGCGACGGACCGTAGATGTCCGCATCGAGAATGCCGGCTTTCAGCCCCAGCGCCGCCAAGCCGAGCGCGAGGTTGCAGGACGTGGTCGACTTGCCGACGCCGCCCTTGCCGGATGCCACGGCGATGACGTGCTTGACGCCGGGAATGCCCGCGGCCTTCGAGGTCGCAGGCGGATTCGGGGTGGTACGAGCGACAGACAAATTCGATCTCCCGGCCGGTTGCGCTCGCCGCGCTTCGGCTCATTGCGATCCGAACGGATCGTTCTTCTTGATATCCTGCGCGCGCAGATAATCCTCGGTCGACATGACCGGCGGGCGCTGTGGCCCGGAATGCGGATCGAATCCTTCGTTGACGGCGGCTTCGACACGGCAATCCGCGCACATCTTGATCATGTCGAGTCGCCGCGCGTTGCTGCCCTGGAACATCCAGTGCTTGTCCTGCAATTTCGACAGCACGCGCTCGATCGAGCTTCTGGTGCCGAACGGTGTGCCGCAGGCGATGCAATGGAAAGGCTCTTCTTCCTTCAGGATACGCAGCGGTGCATTCCAGGCCTGGAAGTCGAGGCGCGGCTCCAGTGTGATAACATCTTCCGGGCAGGTCGCCTCGCACAGACCGCACTGAACGCACAGGCTTTCCGTAAACCGCAACATGGCGCGGTCGGGATTGTCCGAAAGTGCGTGGGTGGGGCATGCGGTGACGCAGGCATGGCACAGCGTGCACCCTTCGGCGTTCAGTTGGACGCCGCCAAACGGCGCGCCGCGCGGAAGCGGCACGGCATCGACGGGAGCGGGGGCCGCAAGCTGAAGTTCGCGGAACATGGTTTCCATGACGCCGCGTTTAGCGCCGCGCGGAATCAGGTTCGCCGGTGCCGGTGACGCGGCCCCGAGCGGCATGGCGTCAAGCATCATGCGCAACTCATCCGGATCGTCGGTTTCCAGAATACGAACGAGATTTTTGCCAAAGCCAAGGGCGGCAGCGATTGTCCCGGACATCTGCGCGCTGCTGCGCAGCCCGGCGGTTTCATGCCGGGGCTGTGCGCGCATCAAAAGCGCGACCCCGGTACCGCCATAGGCGAAGACCGCTGCAAGCGATTCCGGCCCAAGCTGGGTCACTTCGTTGACGCGAACCGGAAGCACATTGGCCGGCAGGCCGTCGGCAAACCGTGCGAGCGCGTCAATCAGCGGTTCGCCATGATCGCCGTCGTGAAAAAGCACAATCGCCTGTTCGCCTCCCGCCTTGCGATAGGTCTGCAAGAGCGTGCGAAGACGGCGCATCAGCGCGTCGGCGTTCGGCAGTGCATAGGATGCGGCGCCGGTGGGGCACACCGACGCGCACGAGCCGCAGCCCGCGCATATATAGGGGTCTATCGCAACAGTATTGCCGTTCGGCTCAATCGCGCCCGTCGGGCACAGATCGAGACATCGGGTGCAGCCGGTGATATTTGATCGCGAATGCGCGCAGAGCGAGTCCTCGAAATGGATGAAGCGCGGCTTGTCGAATGTTCCGACAAGGTTTCCGGCCTCCATGATTGCACGTTCGACGGCGGCGGGGTCGCGCGGATCAGCGCGCAGGTAACCGGGCCGCAGTTCATGCGCCGGAAACAGCGGCAGGCCGCCGCTGACATCGAGAATGACATCGCATGTCGATGTCGCGCCGTCGCGCGCCATGCCGAACAGCAACTTGTCGCGGGATGATGGCGAGGGGATCGCGTAGTCGTCAATAGCGAGTTCAAATTTGCCGAGATAGCCCCGCGCGTTCCGGATCGTGCCTTTCACCACCGGAAATTCGTTCACGGCGCGTGGCACAAGATCGCCCGGCCGTGTCAGAACGACGGTGATGTCGAGGCGATCGGCGAGACGTTTCGCTGCATTGATGGCCACCTCGTCGTGGCCGTAGATCAGTACGACACCATCGCTTTCGAGCGTCACGAGCGAGATGGGCGGCATCTCTTCCGCCGCCGCCGCGATGAGTGCTGCGGACTTCGGTCCCGCCGCTGCGGCATCCTTCGACCAGCCGCCGGTCTCGCGAATGTTGACGAATGTGAGCGGAACTTGGGGGAAATCCTCGGCGATCTCCTTGAACAGCGGCGCTTCCTGCGTGCAAGCCACCGTTATCGCTTCACCCTCGGCGAGGGCCGCCTTGAACTCGCCGAGATCGGCGCCGCAGAGCTGGTCCGCCCGCGTCATTTTCGCCATACAGCCGCGCCCGATCGCCGGGGTGTCGAGCGGCATGGTCCTTTCGCAACTGCAAACCAGAAGGCGGGCCTTCGCGCTGTTCATGATCTGCAACCTTGACCCTTGGCGTCTGCTGGGAGTGACTATTTCAATCATATGGTGTCACGGCGAAGACTTGCGCAAGCATCGCGATGCCTTGACCGGGATAGCATAGACTGCCCAAATACAAAGAGCTTAGGGAAATTTTCTACGATGACGGTTTCGCGCGCTGCGCAGGCGGAAAAGCTGCTCGATCTGCCTCCGGGCTACACGCTCGTCCCGCTCCGCGAGCATGGTGATGCCTTCGCCCATGGCTGCGGCATCGCTTCAGAGGCCGGAGCCGGAACGTTGGTTTGGGTCCGGCGATACGATCTGGTCGAATTCGCCGTGGTTCTGGAGCCGGACGAGCCGCTGGTGTCCGCGCGCCGCGCGTTCTTTGCAGGCATGAACGCGACGGCGGATGCCATTGCGGTCCATTGTCCGCCGGAGCGGCAGGTCCAGTTCATCTGGCCCGATACGATTCTGTTCGATGGTGGAATCCTCGGTGGCGGGCGGCTCGGCTGGCCTCCAGCCTGCCGGGACAGTGATATCCCGGATTGGCTGGTGTTCGGCGTGATCCTGCGTGCCGCGGACATGGCGCAGGTTGGCGAGACTGAAGCCGCAAGCGGGGTTGCGCTGCTGAACGAAGGTTTTGAAATGGTCGATACCGAGGCGATGATCGGCAGTTTTGCCCGTCACCTTCTGACGGCATTCGACCAGTGGAACGAGCAGGGGTTCGACCCGGTGGCGCGTGACTATCTCGGCCGGCTTTCGGCAAAGGGCGACAACGAGCAGCGCGGGATCGACGCCAACGGTGACCTGCTCATCAGGATTCCTGGAGCAAAGGGACCGGTGACGCGAACCGGCCTCGTCGATGCGCTGGCCAAGGCCGCGTGGTACGATCCGGATTATCGCGCTCCGAAACTGGGGTGAAGCGGATGCTGAAACTTCCGCGCACAATCAGGCTCGATCCGTCAGACACGTTCGTGTTCGAGCGGGCGGCGGAGCCGGGCGAATGGGCGGTGTCGGGCGCATTCGTGTTCTGGGATCGCGATCCAGCGACCTTGGGCCAAAAGCAGAGGGTGGCGCTGCGGTCAGGGTTTCTTGGGATCGACAGTCTCGGCTGGTCCACGCTTGCGGTTGTCACCGAGGCGACGGAGGCCGAGGGGTCCGAGATTGTCGAGCGGCTCGCGGCGCAGCTTCTGGCGAAGTTTGGCGCGCCGGATATGGAAGCTGCGCGCGCTGCCGCCGGGGAGGAAGTCGCATTTGCATCCTCCCTGTGCGACCACGCGCCACAAACAATCCTGGCCGTGCAGCGTTCCATTGAGAACGGGGAAATTCGCGAACGCTTCCGGACATTGAAGCCCCGCCCGGCCGGGCCGGGCGGGGATCAATTGCATCGCCACGCCCCGGCCTTTACCTTTCATGAGGTTGAGAGCGACGAACCGGGCGAGGAAGTCGATCTCGTTGGCCTTACCAAGGCGGAGCGGACATGAGAGAATTCTGGGTCGCTTCGGGGCACCACCTGACACGCCGTGCCGATCACGGCGGGTTGCTTGCGACGCCCGAACTGATCATGGCCTATCTGGCGCGTCCGGAGCTGATGCCGCCCGATGACGCCTGCGACGCCGAGCGCAGCCTGCATGCCGGGCTGCTTGCCGATCCCTTTCGTCCGGTTGCGAAAGCCGAGATTGCCGCGCTTGCCGATGCCGACGCCCGCGAAAACTGGACCTTCATGATCGCCTTCCGCGACAGGCTCCTCGCGGCGCCTTCGCTGGAAGCTGTTTTTGTCTCGCTGGCGCGCAAGGGCACCAGTGATTTGCCGCCGATCTTTCTATCACAGTTGTGCCATCTGATCCTGCGCAACGTCCTCGAGGGTTGTGAAGACCCTTATGTGCTGCGCGCCGCCGAACTGTTTTATCGCAATCAGAAGGCGACGATTCACGAGGGTGCGTTGTTGCTGGCCGATGCGGAAGTCGTCGAGGCGCAGCATCGCGCGCAGCAGGATCTTCATACATCTCCACTGACGGCGATGCTTCAGCCGCAGGCCTTCGGCGAAATGGACGTGATGGACGATAACAATGCCTGGACCTATTGGTCACGGTCTGACGCCCATGCGATGGTGATGAACCTGGGCGGCAATCCGAAAGCGCGCGAGGCGCTTTGCCGCGTGATCGAACGCTGGGTCGCGCATCTCATGGGCGTCGCCGTGAAGGTCGAGCCGGTGGCGTCGATCGAGGACAGCGACTGGCGATGGTTCATCGGCCTTGATGGTGAGGGTACACGAATAGGCAATGCGCTGTGGAATGGCGACACGCCCGGCGCACATGCCGCCGAGCGGATCGTCGCCCTGATGCGCATGACATTTGAAGATGCGCGCATCGTCGACGGGCGTGTTGGAAACAAGCCGGTCTATCTCATTCTCGCGATGGATTCGGACAATATCGTTCGCCTGAAGCCGCAGAATCTTGTCGCGGGGCTTCCGCTGGCCTCCGCGGCAAACATCGCGTGATTGAACTGTAGCGGGAGGATCAGAACGGTCATGACCGAGACGTCCCGTGAAGTCGGTGTGGTGCTACGCCGCCGTGCAATCGACAATCCGTGGGTCGACCATATCTGGTCGCCGGTGACCATTCTCGAAGATGTCCCCGCGACTGCACCGTGGACAGTCCTGTCCCACGAGCCTGATGCGGTCCTGTATTATGCCGGCCGCGCGACCCTTGATCTGTTCAGCGCCGACACGGCGAACTACCGCGACAATCTTGCGGATGGCGCGCCCCGCATCTGGGTTGCGCTGCGGCGTCAGGATGGCGGTTCGGAGCTTGAACTGACGAAGGTGACGGCCGATCCGACCGAAGGCGAGGCGATGTTTGAAAGCGGCACCGATGTCATGGGGACCGTGCCGATGCCTCCGGACATCGCGGCGTGGATCGCCGCGTTCGTCGACGAGTTTCACGTCGAACAGGTGTTCCACAAGCGCAAACGCGACAAGATGAAGATGGATCGCAAGCCCGGTGAAAGTTCGTCCGGAGGATGGAGGGACGACGTATGAACCAGGATGAGAAAGACAGCGGAAAGAGTTTTCTTTCACGCTGGTCGCAGCGCAAACAGGAAGCGAAACAGCCTGAGGCCGATGGGGCGGCAGAAAAGCCGGCCGACGAGTCGGGGGACATTCTTTCGCCTGTTGCGGAAGATGAAGACACGCAATTCGATCTCTCAAGCCTGCCGAAGCTGGACGACATCACGGAAAAAACCGACATCACCGGCTTCTTGCGCAAGGGTGTGCCGGAGAGTTTGCGAAACGCCGCGCTGAGAAAAACCTGGGCGCTGGATCCGGCGATCCGGAACTACGTCAATCCCGCGCTCGACTATGCGTATGACTGGAATTCGCCCGGGGGAGTGCCCGGACACGGTGAACTGGCAGCAGGCACCGATGTCGCGAAGATGGTTCTGCGAATTATGGGCAATGATCCGGCGGTGCAACATGCGCAAGACAGCGCCGTGTCGGCCCATGAACCGGCGGATGATACGGCCGGCGGCGATCTCGTGCACAATCCGGTACCGGCTTTCCAGCCGGAATCCGTGAGATTGTCGGAAAGTTTCATCCCTCAGCCAATGAGCGGAGAGGGGTCTGAGCATGCCGAGCTTGAAGATTCGAGACGTGAGAAGGAGAACGAATCTGTCGCATCGCAGCAAAAAGTGCGACGACATGGCACTGCAAAACCAAGGCTTTAGACAAAAGTTTTCGAGACATAGGACAAGCCTATGCTACAAGTTTAGAACTAGAACAGTTCTAGTAAACAAGAATGCCTCGTTGAGGGCACGGATGGGGGAACTCGGTTCGTACCATGCGCGATGCCGGATTAGAGCAAGCGATCAAGGCAGCAGGCGGCGTTGCAGCGCTGGCGAGAGCTGTGGGCATTTCCCAGCCCTCGATATCGGCCTGGTCGCGTATTCCAGCAGAGCGCGTGCTGACCGTTGAAGCGTTGACCCGCGTTCCACGTTTCATCCTTCGTCCCGATCTGTATGGATCAGCGGAGGTTGATGTGCCGTCGATGTCCGGCATTGATGAAATTGATCAACTCCGCAGCGCGGAGTATGGCCTGCTCGCGTTGTTGCTGGGCAAGGCTCCGGATGCGCAGACTCTTGCGCGTGTCGCGACACTCAAGGGCGACGCCTCCGATCTCGGCATGGCGCATGTCGAACTGGCGGAGGCCGCGGCGGATGTGAGCGAGAGCGCCGCCGCAAGAGAATTTTTTGATCTGTTCATCGGTCTGGGGCGCGGCGAGTTGCTGCCCTATGCTTCGTATTACCTCACCGGTTTTCTTCACGAACGTCCGCTCTCGCGTGTCCGTGAAGATTTCGATCTGCTCGGAATCGAGCGGGCGGGATCGTCGCGCGATCCCGAGGATCACATCGCGATCCTGCTTGAAGTCATGGCCGGGCTCGCGCGCGGCGAGTTCGATGCCGACTTTGCCGCACAGGTCCGGTTTTTCGAGCGTCATCTCAAGCCGTGGGCGGCGCGCATGTTTGCAGACCTCGAACTGCAGAATTCAGCAAAATTCTACCGCGCTGTCGGCCGCGTGGGCCGCGTCTTCATGGAACTGGAATCCGAAGCCTTCACGCTGTCCGGGTAGCGGCAGGCAAAATGGAATCGATTGGAAGGAGATCGCTATGAGCAAGCCATCCAAAACGAAAACGACAGCGGGCCAGGGGAAGGCGCCAGGACTCGATCGCCGCCGTTTTTTCATGATGGGCGGATCGGCCGTTGCGGCCGCCGCCATCGTGCCGGTCGCCACCGAAGCTGAAGCCGATGAGTCGCAGGCCGAGCGCGTCAAGGCCCGTTACAAGGCCGATGCGCCGGACGTCAAGAATTTCTATCGCGTCAACCGTTATTGATGGAAGCACGCACATGTTGATCAAGCGAAAAGATGGATCGGCGGGACGCGCGCGGATGCAGGGCATCGCCGCCGGATTGGCTTCCGGTGTCCTCGATCGCCGCACATTCCTGCGCCGCTCCGGTCTGGTGGCGGGCGCAGGCGCGGCGATTGGATTGTCGCCGCTCGGATCGGTGCGCAAGTCGCAGGCCGGGCCGATGATTGTCGGCGCGCCGACCGAGGTCAGAAAGAACATCTGCACGCACTGCTCGGTGGGATGCACGGTCATCGCCGAAGTGCAGAACGGTGTCTGGGTCGGACAGGAGCCGGCCTGGGACAGCCCGATCAATCGCGGTTCGCATTGCGCCAAGGGCGCGTCGGTCCGTGAACTGGTTCACGGTGATCGCCGGCTGAAATATCCGATGAAACTCGTCAATGGCGAGTGGCAGCGGATCGGATGGGATCAGGCTGTCAACGAGATCGGCGACAAGATGCTCGAAATCCGCGCCAAGTCCGGCGCCGATTCGATGTACCTGCTTGGTTCGGCGAAGTTCTCCAACGAAGGCGGCTATCTGTTCCGCAAGTTCGCCGCGTTCTGGGGCACCAATTCGATCGACCATCAGGCGCGCATCTGTCACTCGACCACGGTCGCCGGTGTCGCGAATACATGGGGCTACGGCGCCATGACCAATTCCTATAATGACATCCGCAATTCCAAGACCATCATCTTCATGGGATCAAACGCGGCCGAAGCGCATCCTGTGTCGCTGCAGCACATCCTGACTGGCAAGGAAATCAACCGCGCGAACGTCTTTGTGCTCGATCCGCGGTTCACGCGCACCGCTGCGCACGCGACGGAATATGTCCGCTTCCGCGGCGGCACCGACATCGCCGTGATCTGGGGCATGCTGCACCACATTTTCAATAACGGCTGGGAAGACAAGCAGTTCATCGCCCAGCGCGTTTATGGCATGGACCAGATTCGCGCCGAAGTCGCGAAATGGACCCCGGACGAGGTTGAGCGCGTCACCGGCATTCCCGGCGAGCAGTTGAAGAAGGTGGCTGAGACCTTCGCCAAGCAGAAGCCTGCCACGTTCATCTGGTGCATGGGCGGCACGCAGCACACTGTCGGCACCGCCAATGTCCGCGCCTATTGCAACCTTCTCCTCGCAACCGGCAACGTCGGCTCTTACGGCACGGGCGCGAATATCTTCCGCGGTCACTGCAATGTGCAGGGTGCGACCGATATCGGTCTCGATATCACCTCGCTGCCGCTCTATTACGGTCTTGTCGAAGGCGCCTGGAAGCACTGGGCGCGTGTCTGGGAAGTCGATTATGACTACCTGCAGAGCCGCTTCGATGAAGTGCCGGCCAAGGCCGGCCGTCCGGCCCGTACGCGCAAACAAAATATGGAATTGCCGGGCATTCCGTGGACCCGCTGGTTCGATGCGACGCTTGCCAAGCCTGACGACGTCGATCAGCGCGATACGCTGAAGGGCGTGTTCATCATGGGGCATGGCGGCAACACCATCCCGCGCATGACCGAAATGGTGAAAGGCCTCGAGGCGCTCGAACTGCTGGTGGTCGCGGACCCGCATCCGACGACATTTGCCGCGATCTCGGATCGCAAGAACGGCACCTATCTGCTGCCGGCATGCAGCCAGTTCGAGACATCGGGTTCGCGGACGGCATCAAACCGGTCGTTGCAGTGGGGCGAGCAGGTCGTCAAGCCGCTGTTTGAATCCAAGGACGACTACGAAATTATCTACCGGTTTGCGAAGAAACTCGGCTTCGTCGACTTGATGTTCAAGAATATCAAGGTCGAGGACGAGCGTCCTGTTCCTGAAGACATTCTGCGCGAGATCAATCGTGGCGGTTTCTCCACCGGGTATTCCGGCCAGTCGCCCGAGCGTCTGAAAGCGCACATGAAGAATCAGGGCAAGTTCGATCTCGTCACGCTGCGCGCCAAGGCGGATGAGCCGGACATCGGCGGTGACTACTACGGCCTGCCATGGCCATGCTGGGGCACGCCGCAGGTCAAGCATCCGGGAACCCATACGCTCTACAACACCAACCTTCATGTGAAGGATGGCGGCGGCACGTTCCGCGCACGCTTCGGCGTGGTCTATGAAGAGAAGCAGCCCGATGGTTCGGTGAAGAAGGTCAATCTTCTCGCCGAGGGGTCCTACAGCAAGGGCTCGGAACTGACCGACGGCTATCCTGAATTCACCTATGGTGTTCTGAAGAAACTTGGCTGGGACAAGGATCTCACCGAGGCCGAACTCGCCACCATCAACAAGATCGGCGGCAACAATCCGGACGGCGTGGGCTGGGCGGTCGATTTGTCCGGCGGCATTATCCGCGTCACGATGGAGCACGGCGTGATGGCGTACGGCAACGGCAAGGCACGCGCGGTGGCGTGGAACCTTCCGGACCCGGTGCCGGTTCATCGCGAACCGATCTATACGGCGCGGCCTGAACTCGTGTCGAAATATCCGACACGGCCTGACGGCCGTCAGTTCCGCGTGGCCAATCTCGGCTTCTCGATTCAGAAGGCGGCGGTGGACAAGGGGCTCGCCAAGCAGTTCCCGATCATCCTGACGTCCGGACGTCTCGTGGAATACGAGGGTGGCGGCGAAGAAACACGGTCGAATCGCTGGCTGGCCGAATTGCAGCAGGACATGTTCGTTGAAGTGAACACGTCCGACGCGGCCGAGCGCGGCATCAAGGACGGCGGCTGGGTCTGGGTGTTCGGTCCGGAAAACGGATCGAAGGCCCGCGTCAAGGCGCTGGTCACCGATCGCGTCGGCAAGGGGGTCGCCTTTATGCCCTTCCACTTCTCCGGCTGGTTCCAGGGTGTCGATCAGCGCTCGAAATATCCGAAGGGCGCCGATCCGATCGTGCTCGGCGAAAGCGTGAACACGATCACGTCCTACGGCTACGATCCGGTGACAGGCATGCACGAGGGCAAGGTGACCCTCTGCCAGATTCAAGCGGCGTGAGAGGAGAATGAACGATGGCTCGCGTCAAATTTCTTTGTGATGCCGACCGTTGCATCGAGTGCAACGCCTGCGTGACGGCCTGCAAGAACGAACATGAAGTGCCCTGGGGCATCAATCGCCGCCGCGTTGTCACCATCAATGACGGCAAACCCGGCGAGCGCTCGGTGTCTATGGCCTGCATGCACTGTACGGATGCACCCTGCGCGGCGGTCTGCCCGGTGTCGTGCTTCTACACCACGGCCGATGGCGTGGTCCTTCACTCGAAGGACCTCTGCATCGGTTGTGGATACTGTTTTTACGCCTGTCCGTTCGGCGCGCCCCAGTATCCGAAGGTCGGAAACTTCGGCTCGCGCGGCAAGATGGACAAATGCACGTATTGCGCGGGTGGACCGGAAGCCGATAACACGCCGGCCGAATACGCCAAATACGGCGCAAACCGTCTGGCCGAAGGCAAGCTGCCGATCTGCGCCGAGATGTGTTCGACCAAGGCGCTGCTTGCCGGTGACGGTGCGATCATCGCCGAGATTTACAAGGAGCGTGTGATGAAGCGCGGTTACGGTTCGGGCATGTGGGGCTGGAAAACAGCCTATAGCGATTCACCGACCGGCTAGGGCAGGGCGTCGAAGGGGTTCAGCCGCCTTCGACACCATGCTGAGGTCATTCCTGAATAGAACCGGAAGGTTTTGCCGATGTCGATCTCACTCTCAACCCTCAGGGCTGCATGCGCTGCCATCGTAATGCTGTTCGCTTGTTCGCATCCGGCTACCGCGCAACTGGTGTTCAAGCCGACCGCCGATGCGGTGCATGAAGACCAGCTTTTCAAAGCGTTGAAGGAAGGCGACAAGATTACGGGCCGGATCACGATTCCCGATCCGATGGCGCGGAGCCTGATCCAGCCTGCCGGAAAGGACTGGCGGGATTTTCAACGCAATAAACTCCCGATCATCGGCGGTGTTGCCATCATTGGCATGCTGGCGCTTCTGGCGATCTTTCTGGCGGTCCGCGGCCGGGTCCGTGTTGAGCACGGGCTTTCAGGGATTAAGATCCTTCGCTTTGCCAGCTTCGAGCGATTTACCCACTGGCTGACGGCGACGTGCTTCATCATTCTTGCATTGTCGGGCCTGAACATCAGTTTTGGCCGGGTGCTTATCCTGCCGCTGTTCGGACCGGACGCATTTTCCACGCTGACCGCGTGGGGCAAGATCGCGCACAACTATCTTGCGTTTCCGTTCATGCTCGGCATCGCGATCATGTTTGTCATCTGGATCAAGGATAACATCCCCGGAAAGCTCGATCTTGTCTGGCTCCGGGAAGGCGGAGGCATTCTGAAGAGCGGCGAACATCCGCCGGCGAAGCGCTTCAATGCCGGCCAGAAGGGTATTTTCTGGATGGTTGTTGTTGGCGGCGCGCTGATGTCGGTGTCGGGCTGGTTCCTGCTGTTCCCCTACATCCCCGCCAACGTCACGGCCCTGCAGTTCTGGACCGTGGTCCACGCCGTGATCGCCATGCTCTTTATCGCCGGGATTCTGGCCCATATCTATATCGGCACGGTCGGCATGGAAGGCGCGTTCGAGGCGATGGGCACCGGTGAGGTAGACCTCAACTGGGCCAAGGAGCATCACTCGCTCTGGGTTGAAGAAGAACAGGCCAAGGGCCGCGTCCCAGACACGGGCAGTTCGCGGCCCATGCCGGCGGAATAATTCCGGTTATAGTTCAGTTGATGTCTATATAAGGGGACTGTCCGGCATCGCCGGGCGGTCCCTTTCGGTTTTCGGAGCATGGAATGAGAGTCATAGGTCTTTCGGGGTGGAGCGGAGCAGGCAAGACGACGCTGCTGACGCGCCTTATCCCCTATCTGACCGCCGAGGGCTTGCGTGTCTCGACCATGAAACATGCCCACAGCAATTTCGATGTCGACATTCCCGGCAAGGATTCCTGGCTGCACCGCCAGGCGGGCGCAGCCGAAGTACTGATTGCCTCCGGGCGGCGCTGGGCGCTCATGCATGAATTGCGGGGCGCGCGCGAGCCGGCATTCGTGGAGTTGCTGGCAAGGATGTCGCGGGTTGATCTTCTGATCGTCGAGGGATTCAAGGCCGATCCGCATCCCAAGATCGAGATTCATCGCGCGGCGAACAACAAGCCGCTGATGTTTCCGAGCGATCCGACGATCGCCGGCATCGCAGCCGATATTCCGGTCGATACGGCGTTGCCTTATGCCCATCTCGATGATGTTGCGGCCATTGCGCGCATGATGCGCGCATCGGCGGTAAAGGTCGAGGACGTGCTTGCGCTCCAGCCTGCAGGAGCCTGACAGGCGATGGCGCAGCTTTCGGACGATTGTTTTGCATTCGGCGGGCCGATGATGTCGGTCGATGATGCTGTCGCCACCATCGCGGCGCGTGTCACGGCCATTGCGGAATGCGAGTCAGTTGAGCTCACCGACGCCGACGGCCGTGTGCTCTCATCGGATGTCAGGGCGCCGATGGCGCTGCCGCCGTTCACCAATTCAGCCGTGGATGGATACGCCGTGCGCAGTGCCGATCTGCCGCGCGACAACGAGCGGGCGTTTTCCGTCTCGGGCCGGATCCAGGCCGGATCGCCTGCGCCTGGCATGATCGCGCCGGATCAGGCGATCCGCATTTTCACCGGCGCACCGATGCCCAATGGCGCTGACACCGTGTTCATGCAGGAAGACGTGCGGATCGACGGCGCCGGAATGGTCGTACTGCCATCAGGTCTGAAAGCCGGCGCCAATGTTCGTCCCGCCGGGGAGGATATTCCGCAGGGACATCTGGCGCTGCCGGCGGGGCGGCAGTTGCGGCCTCAGGATATTGCGCTTCTGGCGGCGCTGGGTCTGACTCGCGTCGAGGTGAGGCGGCGGTTGCGCATTGCCGTATTTTCAACGGGCAACGAAGTGGTTTCGCCCGGCACGCCGCGCAGCCCTGTGCAGCTCTTCGATTCCAATCGCTTCATGCTGGCCGCGATGCTGAAGCGGCTGGGCTGTGAGGTCAGCGATCTTGGCATCCTGCGTGATGATCGCGCGTCTCTTGCATCCGCCCTGCAAGACGCCGCTGCCCGTCATGATCTCATCCTGACCTCTGGCGGCGTTTCGACGGGAGAGGAAGATCACGTCAAGGCCGCGGTCGAAAGCGTCGGCACACTGGTGCTCTGGCGGATGGCAATCAAGCCGGGCCGTCCGGTTGCGATGGGCATCATCGATGGAACGCCGTTCATCGGCTTGCCGGGAAACCCCGTCGCGAGTTTCGTGACCTTCACCTATGTCGTCCGTCCGGTTGTTATGGCCTTGGCAGGCGCGGCTCAACGGCGGCTGGCACTGACGCCGGTGTGCGCGGGCTTCAGCTACAAGAAGAAGGCGGGACGCCGCGAATATGTCCGGGCCAGTTTGCGCAGGAACGGCAACGGCGTGCTGGAGGCAGTGAAATTCCCGCGCGAGGGCGCGGGTCTTCTCTCCTCGCTGGTGGACACGGACGGGCTGATCGAACTCGGCGAGGAGATCGTCAAGGTCGAACCCGGCCAGACGGTTGGATTTCTGGACTACGCGGCCTTGCTCTGATGCTTCAGCTCGGTCCGATCAGGTTGTGGCCGGGATCGCCAACGCGGGCGCCGCTTGTGGTGAATGCGACGTAGCCGGGCTCCTGAAACTTGTTGAGGAGCATCGACACTGCGGTGGCAGACAGGGCTGCGAAGACCAGCGCGACGATAAAGACTTTCATGGTTTTCCCCGGCAAATCGGTTGTTCCCGCGCTATCTTGTGCGCCGGAACCCGTCAAGGCAAGTCATCCGTTGTCGCGCTTTCGCCGCAGGTCCGCCTCGTCGCCACGCGCAAGGGCCGTCAGAATGATGCGCTGCGAGAGGGATGGACGGTGCCGTTGACGCGGGATTACGCCTCCGCCATTGAAAGGCATGGCCATGACCAAACTCGATTTGACGGGTCTCAAATGCCCGTTGCCAGTCTTGAAGACGCGCAAGGCGCTGAAGGCGCTGATGGCCGGCGACCGGCTCGAAGTCCACTGTACCGATCCGTTGTCCGTGATTGATATTCCGAACCTGATCCGCGAAACCGGGGACCGGGTCGAGATCGTCGAGCGCGAGGAAAAACGCATTGTGTTCATGATCGAGAAGACAAGCGGAGCCGTCGCTTGAGCACGCCGTCTGTCTGGCCGGTGGAAATCCGGCTCGTGAAGGACAGGCGCTCGCTCAGGGTCGCGTTCGACGATGGCTCGGAATTCACTCTGTCCGCGGAACTGCTCCGCGTGACCAGCCCTTCGGCTGAAGTCCAGGGCCATTCCGAGGCGGAGCGGAAGACCGTGGGCGGCAAGCGCGGTGTCGCTATTCTTTCCGTCGATCCCGTCGGAAACTACGCTGTGCGTATCGGCTTCGACGACATGCACAGCACAGGAATCTACTCATGGTCCTTCTTGCATGATCTCGGCAGGAACGCGGAGCGCCGCTTTGCCGATTATCTCGATGACCTCGCTGCCAAGAATCTCAATCGCGACACGCCCGGCATTCGTTAGCGTGCCACGGGACGCGCAGCTCCGGATCGGCTGATCGGGCACCGTTCGGAAATTCATTTCATATTGCGGGGATGGAAGCCCGTAGGGCGTGATGTTGCGATCCAAATGCTGGAATAATTCTTGGCATACGAAATGCCAGAGACTATCCTGCGCGACAGGAAAGCATCAGGGGTGAGACATTCGAATGAGCCATAGCGTTCAGAAAATTCAGCCATTCGAGCATCCAGGTGAGGGCCGGCGGCAGGCCAAGCCCACCCCAAAGGGCCGTCAGATTGATCCGCAAGCCGCTGAAGACATTGAGTTTTTGCTGGGTGACCGCCCCCGGCGGCGAGACCTGCTGATCGAGCACCTCCACCTTATTCAGGACAAATACAACCAGATCTCGGCAGCCCATTTGGCGGCGCTGGCCGATGCGATGAAGCTGGCTTTTTCCGAGGTGTTTGAAACCGCGACCTTTTACGCGCATTTCGACGTGGTCAAGGAAGGCCAGCCGGACCTTCCGCCGCTCACCATCCGGGTTTGCGATTCCCTGACCTGCGCCATGCTCGGTGCGGAGGCGCTGCTCGGCGAGTTGAAGAAGAAAGCCGGACCGGGCGTGCGGGTGGTGCGGGCGCCTTGCGTGGGACGCTGCGACACCGCGCCAGCCGCCGAAGTTGGACACAATTTCGTCGATCACGCCAGCGCTGACAAAGTGCTGGCCGTGGCGGACAGCGGCGACACCCATGCGCATCTGCCCAGTTACATCGACTATGATGCCTATGTCGCCAAGGGCGGCTACGCGCTCCTTGGGAAATTACGCACCGGCGAAATGTCGAAAGAGGACCTGCTGAAGGCGCTCGATGAAGCCTCGCTGCGCGGCCTTGGCGGAGCGGGCTTTCCGACCGGCCGCAAATGGCGCGCTGTGCTGGGCGAGCCAGGGCCGCGACTGATGGCGATCAACGGCGATGAAGGCGAGCCGGGGACATTCAAGGATCGCTATTATCTCGAGACCGATCCGCATCGCTTTATCGAAGGGATGCTGATCGGTGCCTATGTCGTCGACGCGCCGGAGGTCTACATCTACCTGCGGGACGAGTATCCGGCGGCGCGGGAAATCATCGCGCGCGAAATCGCAAAGCTCCCCCCCGGCGGACCGGTGCTGCATCTGCGCCGTGGCGCCGGCGCGTATATTTGCGGGGAGGAATCCGCGTTGCTCGAAAGCATCGAGGGCAAGCGTGGATTGCCGCGCCACAAGCCGCCATATCCGTTTCAGGTCGGCCTGTTCGGTCTGCCCACGCTCATCAACAATATCGAAACGCTGTGGTGGGTTCGCGACATCGTTGAGAACGGTGCGTCCTGGTGGTCCTTTCAGGGCCGTCATGAACGTCATGGGTTGCGCAGCTATTCCGTCTCGGGCCGCGTGAAAAATCCGGGTATGAAACTCGCGCCCGCGGGCATCACGGTGCGCGAACTGATCGACGAATTCTGCGGCGGAATGGCAGATGGTCATACATTCCATGCCTATCTGCCAGGCGGCGCCTCCGGCGGCATCCTTCCGGCCTCGATGGACAACATTCCGCTCGATTTTGGCACGCTCGAAAAATACGGGTGCTTCATCGGATCGGCCGCCGTCGTCATCCTGTCCGACAAGGATCAGGTCAAGGACGCCGCGCTCAACCTGATGCGTTTCTTCGAGGATGAGAGTTGCGGACAATGCACGCCTTGCCGCGTTGGAACGCAGAAGGCTGCGATGCTGATGAAAGAGCCGAACTGGAACAGCGAACTGCTTGAAGAATTGAGCCAGGCAATGCGCGATGCGTCTATCTGCGGACTGGGGCAAGCGGCGTCGAATCCGCTCACTACCGTGATCAAGTATTTCCCCGAGGAATTCGCGCCCAAGGAAGCTGCAGAATGACCAGGATTCAATTCGAGCTCGATGGGAAAATGGTCGAAGCCCAGCCGGGCGAGTCGATCTGGCAGGTCGCCAAGCGCGAAGGCACGGACATCCCGCACCTTTGCTACTCGCCGGAACCCGACTATCGCGCCGACGGCAATTGCCGCGCCTGCATGGTGGAGATCGAAGGCGAGCGCGTGCTGGCGGCGTCCTGCAAGCGGATGCCGAATGTCGGCATGAAGGTGAAGTCGGCGAGCGCCCGCGCGGTGTCTGCCCGGAAGATGGTGATGGAGCTTCTTGTCGCCGACCAGCCCGCACGCGAGACCTCACACGATCCCGATTCCAAGTTCTGGAACTGGGCTGACAAGGTGGACGTCACCGAAAGCCGTTTTCCGGCAAACGAACGCTGGGCGAGCGATACAAGCCACCCCGCGATGAGCGTCAATCTCGACGCCTGCATTCAGTGCGGCCTATGTGTGCGTGCGTGCCGCGAAGTTCAGGTCAATGACGTCATCGGCATGGCCTATCGCAATCATGACGCCAAGATCGTGTTCGACTTCGACGATCCGATGGGCGAATCGACCTGTGTCGCATGCGGCGAGTGTGTGCAGGCATGTCCCACCGGCGCATTGATGCCCTCCGCCTATCTCGATGCGAACCAGACCCGCGCGGTCTATCCCGACAAGACGGAGGACTCGCTTTGCCCGTTCTGCGGCGTGGGCTGTCAGGTGGAATATCAGGTCAAGGACGAGAAGATCGTTTACGCCGAGGGGCGCGACGGCCCCGCCAATCACAATCGGCTTTGTGTGAAGGGGCGTTTCGGCTTCGATTACATCCATCACCCCCACCGCATCACGAAGCCGCTGGTGCGGCTGCCGAACGCAAAGAAAGACGCTGGCGATCAGGTCGATCCGGCCAACCCGTTCACGCATTTCCGCGAAGCGTCGTGGGAAGAAGCTCTCGACATCGCCGCGCGGGGTCTTGTCAAAATTCGCGACACCAAAGGCGTCAAAGCGCTGGCTGGTTTTGGATCGGCCAAAGGCTCCAACGAGGAAGCCTATCTGTTCCAGAAGCTGGTGCGCACCGGCTTCGGCTCGAACAATGTCGACCACTGCACGCGATTGTGCCACGCGTCGTCCGTCGCGGCGCTGATGGAAGGTCTGAACTCCGGCGCGGTGTCGGCGCCGTTCTCCGCCGCGGCGGATGCGGAAGTGATTATCGTGATCGGCGCCAATCCGACGGTCAATCATCCCGTCGCGGCGACCTTTATCAAGAATGCGGTGAAGAAAGGCGCGAAGCTGATCGTAATGGACCCGCGGCGTCAGTCCCTATCGCGTCATGCCACCAAGCATCTGCAATTCAACCCCGGCAGCGATGTCGCGATGCTGAACGCGATGCTGCATACGATCGTCACCGAAGGATTGACCGACGCACAATATATCGCCGGATACACCGAGGGATTTGACGATCTCAAGGAGAAGATCAAGGAATTCCCGCCGGAAAAGATGGAGGCCATCTGCGGCATTCCGGCTGAAACGCTGCGCGAAGTCGCACGCATGTACGCGAAGGCGAAATCGTCGATCATTTTCTGGGGCATGGGCGTCAGCCAGCATGTTCATGGCACCGACAATGCGCGCTGCCTGATCGCGTTGGCGCTGACCACGGGGCAGATCGGCCGTCCCGGCACCGGACTGCATCCGCTGCGCGGGCAGAACAACGTGCAGGGTGCATCCGATGCCGGTCTCATTCCGATGTTCCTGCCCGACTACCAGCCGGTGGGCCGCGTCGATCTGCGGCAGCCGTTCGAGCATCTCTGGCATCAGGAACTCGATCCGGTTCGTGGATTGACCGTTGTCGAGATCATGGACGCGATTCATGCCGGCACCATTTCCGGCATGTATATCGAGGGTGAGAATCCGGCGATGTCGGATCCCGATCTGCAGCATGCGCGCGAGGCGCTGGCCAAGCTCGAACATCTGGTGGTGCAGGATCTGTTCGTCACCGAAACGGCATTCCATGCCGATGTGATCCTGCCGGCATCCGCGTTCGCCGAAAAGGCCGGCTCTTTCACCAATACCGACCGTCGTGTGCAGATCGCGCGCCAGGTGGTCAAGCCGCCCGGCGACGCCCGTCAGGATCTATGGATCATTCAGGAAATCGCACGGCGCATGGGTCTCGACTGGAACTACAGCGGCCCTGCAGATGTATTCACAGAAATGACGCATGTGATGCCGTCGCTGAAGAACATCACATGGGAGCGGCTGGAGCGCGAAGGCGCCGTGACCTATCCTGTCAGCGATCCGTTCGGGCCCGGCAACGAGATCATCTTCACCACCGGCTTCCCGACCGAGAGCGGCCGCGGGAGGATCGTTCCGGCGAAGGTGATTGCACCGGACGAAATACCCGATGACGAGTATCCGATGGTTCTGTCCACCGGGCGTGTGCTTGAACACTGGCACACAGGTTCGATGACGCGCCGCTCCGAAGTGCTGGACAGTATCGAGCCGGAAGCCGTCGCATTCATGTCGCCAAAAGACATGCGCAGGCTGAATGTCTGGCCGGGCGATTTCATCCGGCTTGAAACCCGGCGCGGGGCAATCGAGGTGAAGGTTCGTTCGGATCGCGACGTGCCTGAGAACATGGTGTTCATGCCATTCTGTTATGCCGAGGCGGCCGCGAACCTGCTGACCAACCCGGCGCTGGATCCGTTCGGCAAGATTCCTGAATTCAAGTTCTGCGCGGTCCGGGCAGAGCGCGCGGCGCTTCGTTCCGCAGCCGAATGACGAAGACGGACCAGACGGGTTGAATGCGGACAACCTCAAGTGAATTCCGGACAACGGGCAGTCCGTCGCGAGATTTTCCCTCGTTTCATGTTCGCGGAGCCCTGCTGCGAACACACGCCCGGCGGTCGTGAAATGCCTCAGGCGCGCCGGTCGATCTGGAAAGCTGCGTCATCGCGGATCATAGTGGCGTGGATGTCTGCCACGCCTGCAAGGGGATTCCGAAATGAAAATCGAAGAGCTGTTCAATGTGCGCGGCAAGGTCGCGCTGGTCACCGGGGGAAGCCGGGGATTGGGGGAGATGTTCGCCCGCGCCTACGTGGAAAACGGCGTCAAGGTCTACATTTCCTCGCGCAAGGCCGAAGCCTGCGCCAGCCTCGCGGAAGAGTTGTCGAAATACGGGACCTGCATTCCGCTTCCAGCGGACCTGTCGAAGATGGACGAGATCGAACGGCTGGCGAAAGACATCGCCGCCCGCGAAAGCAAGCTCGATATTCTCATCAACAATGCGGGCGCGAGCTGGGGCGCGTCATTTGCCGAATTCCCTGAAAACGGCTGGGACAAGGTGATGGACCTCAATCTGAAGTCGGTATTCTTCATGACCCAGAAGCTGTTGCCGTTGCTGAAGGCGGCCGGGAGTGCCGAAGACTATGCGCGTGTCATCAATATCGGTTCGATCGAGGGAATCCGGACCTCGCATCTTGAGGCCTATTCCTATGCGGCTTCCAAATCCGGTGTGCTTCATGTCACGCGGATGATGGCGAAGTATCTGGCCAGCGATCATATCGCCGTCAATGCCATCGCGCCCGGCTACTTCCCGTCCAAAATGACCGAGGCGATCGAGGCGAAGGACAGCGCCGAAATCCTGACCCATACGCCGATGAAACGCTGGGGACAGCCGAGCGATATGGCCGGGGTCGCCCTTTATCTCGCCTCGAAAGCCAGTGCATTTGTTTGTGGCGCGGTGATCACCGTCGACGGCGGCCTTGCCACCACAAGCTGACAGATAGCCAAGCACGAAGGTGCGCGCGCGGTCATGAGTGGGCACCGAAGCGTTTGCGGACGAGGACCCGGCATTCTATGTGTCGAATGCCGGGATGCCCGAGCGTTACTTTACTTTGCCCATTTCCGTGAGCACCTCGTTGGCGGCCTTGAAGGCATCGAGGCCCGCCGGAATCCCGCAATAGACCGTAGCGTGGAGCAGAACCTCCTTGATCTCGTCCACCGTTACGCCGTTATTGATGGCGCCGCGCGTGTGCAGCTTGATTTCCGGTGAGCGGTTCAGCGCCGTCAGCATCGCGAGATTGAGCAGGCTGCGGGTCTTGCGGTCGAGGCCCGGCCGGTTCCAGGCATAGCCCCAGCACCACTCCGTGGTGATGTGCTGGAAGGCCATGGTGAAGTCGTTCGCCGACTGGATTGACTTGTCGACATAGTCCGAGCCGAGCACCTCACGGCGCGCGGACAGGCCGATGTCGAACAATCCGCCAAGAGTAATCTTCTGATCGTAACTCATATGCGCTCCGTAAGTGATGATTGGCGTCGAAGTTGGCGATCCGTCAGCCTATGCATGAGCGGGTTGCCTGATCTGCATCATGATTGAGGCGGCACGTTTCAATAGATCAGATCGGCGGTCAAGCTGATTGACAGAGCGTCCGGCAATCAGTTCATTGGCGGTACTCGCGGCATTGAACATGCGATCAGCATTGATGCCGCCGCGCAGCCATACGCCAGCTTCATGATGAGGAGTCTTTCTGGTGTCTCAGTCCACGGCCATCGTCCCGCCCGCGAAAATTGCAGTGATCGGCCTTGGTAATATGGGGCAACCGATGGCGGCGTGCCTGTCCCGCGCGGGCTATCGGGTGGTCGGCTTCGATACGTCGGACGATGCGCGGCGCAAGTTCAGCGCTGCCGGCGGTATTGCTGCTCCCGGCGTGGCTGAGGCAGTGTCGGATGCCGCCCTCGTCATTACGCTCCTGCCGGATGGCAAGATTGTTCGGGCTGCTATCGAAGGCATGAAACCGCATCTCGCACCCAGTACGGTGATTATCGACATGAGTTCGTCCGCGCCGATGGGAACGAAGGCGTTCGGTGAGGAACTGATTGCGGCGGGTTTTGAATTCATCGACGCGCCGGTGTCTGGCGGCGTCAAACGTGCGATCGACGGAACACTCGCGATCATGGCGGGCGGGGATGAAAGCACCGTCGACAAGGCCGAACCTGTTCTGCAGGCCATGGGCAAGTCAATCTTCCGTACCGGTCCGCTGGGGTCCGGCCATGCCGCCAAGGCGCTGAACAACTATGTCTCGGCAGCCGGTCTCGCAGCGGCGGTAGAGGCGGTTGCGATTGCAGAGCGGTTTGGAATTGATCCCAACAAGCTGGTGGACGTTCTAAATGCGTCCACGGGGCGCAACAATTCCACCGAGAACAAGCTCAAGCAGTTCATCATCTCGGGGACATTCAATTCCGGATTCTCGCTTGCCTTGATGGCCAAGGACATCCGCACCGCTGACGATCTCGCGCGCCAGCTCAATGTGCCGGCGCCGCTCGCCGACGAGGTGGCCGCACAGTGGGATGAAGCACTGAAGGTGCTCGGATCGTCGGCTGATCACACCGAGATCGGCCGCTATTCGGCGGCCAGGCGGTGATCGTCGATCATGTGCGAAGCGTGAGCAGCGATCAGTGTCGGCCGGTCTGCAGGCGGCCGAACAGGTAGCCGATCGCGGCGACGATCAGGAGCACGACCGCGCTGGCGAAGTCCGGAGAAACACTCTGGTTGCTGCCCGTCGGGACCAGTTTTGGCAAACCGCCGCCCAGAAAATGCCAGCCCGCGCCGACGAGCAGGGCGAGGGCCAAAAGGCTCGCAAGCCCGGCGTGTCCGGCGAAACCTGACGGTCCGGTTTCAACTTCGGGCCTGTAGGGGCGGCGGGCGGCTCGCCGATCCGGTTCTGCTGCGGGCGGCGGCGAGGCGGGCTCGCCACCGGCGGACACATGTATTGCACTCCGGTTGCCGTACTGACTCTTGATCTCTTGCGCAAAGCGCTTGAAGAAGGCCGCCGACATCTGTTTGGCTGTTGCATCAATCAGCCGTCCACCAAGCTGCGAGAGTTTGCCGCCAATCTCCGCCGAGACGTCATAGTGGAGCAGGGTGGCGTCTCCATCCGCTTCAAGGCGGACAACGGCGCCGCCATTGGCGAAGCCTGCAACGCCGCCCTGGCCTTCACCCGTGATGCGATAGCCATTGGGGGGATCGAGATCGGACAGCGTAACCGCGCCCTGAAACTTCGCGCTGACCGGGCCGACCTTGACCACGGCCGTGGCATTCATCTGCGTGTCGGAGAGTTTGACGAGTTCCTGACAACCGGGAATGCACGCTTCCAGGATCGCCGGATCGTTGAGGGCTTTCCATACAACGTCACGGCTGGCTGGAATACGCTGTTGTCCCGCCATCTTCATATCGGTGTTCCCTTGTCCGCCACGTTGCGCGATCGCGTTTGAATGCGCCGCAATATCCGATCGGCGGGCGCACCCTCGCGATCTTGACATTGCACATATTAGTACAGTAATGCAAGTTACTATGCTTGATGATTTTGGCTTCGACAGTATTGTCGGAGATCATGATGCCTGATGATCCATCGTGTTGATCGCCGGCCGGGTTGAGACATCGGTATGAAGCCAGCTTCCTTTGACTATGTCCGCGCCGAGAGTATCGAGCACGCCGTGCAGGCGCTCGCGGGCGCGGATGGCGATGGAAAGGTCATCGCCGGTGGCCAGAGCCTGATGCCGATGATGAACTTCCGGCTCGTAAAGCCATCGGTTCTGGTTGATATCAATCGCATTCCCGGCCTCGACCGGATCGAGCAGCGCGGAAGCCGGCTCGCGCTGGGCGCGCTGGTGCGTCACCGGATGACGGCTGCCGATCGGCTCATCGCGACGCAGATTCCGGTGCTCCATCACGCCATGAAGCATGTGGCGCATTTGACGGTGCGGAATCGCGGCACCTTCTGCGGCAGCGTTTGCCATGCGGATCCGGCAGCGGAAATGCCGATGATGACCCTGCTTCTCAACGGAGCCATTCAGATTGCTTCTCCGAGGGGTACGCGCGTGGTGGCGGCGGAGAACTTCTTCGTGAGTTCGCTGGTGACATGCCTCGAATCCGATGAAGTCGTCACGGAAATCGAGATCGACACTTTCCCTGCCGGAACTGGCTGGGGCTTCGAGGAGTTCGCCCGGCGCCATGGCGATTACGCGCTAGCGGCCGTCGCCGTGACGATGGCGCGGCGAGACGGCGTAGTGTCGGCGCCGCGGATTGCGTTAATGGGCGTTGGCGAAATGCCGATGCGGATGTCTGCGCTGGAGACGATGATCGAAGGACGCGAATTGACCGACGATTTGATCAGCGAGGCGGTTGTGGTGTTGCGCGACGAGATCGCGCCGAACTCCGATCTTCACGGGTCGGCCGATTACCGGCGGCATCTGGCGGCTGCCCTTACGCGCCGCGCCCTGTCGGCCGCATGGTCTCGCGCAGGGCGCAGGGGTGCGTGAAGAATGAACAAGCAGATCGACATCACTGTCTCCGTGAATGGGCTGTCGTACACACGGCAGATCGAGCCACGGTTGTTATTGTCCGACTTCCTGCGTCACGAACTGGGATTGACCGGAACCCACGTCGGTTGCGAGCACGGCGTGTGCGGGGCCTGCACGGTGCTGCTGGATGGCCGCAGCGCGCGGTCCTGTCTGACGCTTGCCGTTCAGGCTGACGGTGCGGATATCGAAACGGTCGAAGGGCAGGGAAGCGTCGAGAATCTCGGGCGGATCCAGCGGGCGTTTCGCGATCATCACGGTCTTCAGTGCGGGTTCTGTACGCCCGGCTTCATCATGACAATCACCGATATGCTGCGTCACCACGATCTTGAGACTGACGAGGACATCCGGGAGGCGCTTTCCGGCAACATCTGCCGATGCACGGGCTATGAACACATCGTAAATGCGGTGCGCGAACTCGCCAGGGAACGAGGGCCACTCAAGTGATCCGGACCCGTCGCAACAGAACCGTGTTATCAGACGAGCGCGGCGAATGAAGAAGCCGGAAACGCCATCCGTGGAATTGCGCCCGAAGCTGGTGGGGCAGCGCATCAAGCGCACCGAAGATCCGCGCCTTCTCGCGGGCGCGGGCCGCTATGTCGATGACATGACTCCTCCCGGAACGCTTCACGTCGCGCTCAGGCGCAGCGATCAGCCTCACGCCCACATTGCGGGTATTGATGTGGGCGAAGCCTTTTCGATTCCCGGCGTCGTGGCCATCTTCGATGCCACCGATATCGAAGGTGATCTCAAGCCCGCGGTTCCGACCTCAAAGATGAAAAACTATTACGCCACGCCAATCTGGCCGCTGGCGAGAGGCAAGGTGCGGTACGTCGGCGAACCGGTCGTTGCCGTCCTCGCCGAAAGCCGTTACGCGGCCGAAGACGCGCTGGAACATATTTCCATCGAATACGAGCCGCTTCCGTTCGCGATCCGGCAGGTGGACGCTGTTGCCGATGATGCGCCGCTGCTGCACGACGAAGCCGGAACCAATGTCATTATTTCGCGCGAGTTCGCGCGTGGCGACGTGGACAAGGCGATCGCGGATGCTCCGGTGACGGTGAAGGGCGTCTTCAGGATGACGCGGAAGACGGCGGTTTCGATGGAAAATCGCTCGTACCTTGCCGAATGGGATCGCCGCCGCCTTGCGCTGACGCTGCATTCATCGACCAACATTCCCGGCATCATTCGCGATGTGCTCTCCGGTTGCCTGGATTTGCCGGGAAACCGCATGCGTGTGATCGCCCCCGATGTCGGAGGCAGCTTCGGCGGCAAGGGATCGCTCTATCATGAGGAGATGCTGGTTTGCGTCTTGGCGCGCAAGCTGGGCCGGCCGGTCAAGTATGTGGCCGACCGCCTTGAGGATCTCTCGGCGACGAGCCAGGCCTTTGACGAATTGATGGAAGCCGAACTCGCGCTCGATCACGACGGCAAGTTGATCGGACTGCGTGCCGACGTCATCGGCGATATCGGCGCTTACTCGATCTATCCATGGACCGGTGCTCTTGAGCCGGTGCAGGTGGTCAGCTTTCTCCCCGGGCCGTATCGGCTGGAGCATTATCGCGGACGGATTCGCGGCGTGCTCACCCCCAAGCCGCCGACGGGTCCTTATCGCGGCGTCGGCCGTCCGTCCTCGACATTCGCGATGGAGCGGCTGATCGAGATGGCAGCGCGCAAGATCGGAATGGATCCCGTCGAAATCCGGCGCCGAAATCTCGTGACCGCAGAGGAATTTCCGTATCGGACGGGCTCCGGCATCATCTGGGACAAGTCCGCCTTTCAGGAATGCCTTCAGGGCGCCGTTGATCTTGCCGATTATCCGGCCCTTGTGCGTGAGCGCGACAAGGCGCGCCAGGAAGGCCGATGGGTCGGCATCGGGCTTTCAAGCTATGCCGAATTGACCGGAATCGGGTCGCGCATTTCGGTGGCGCCGGGCATGCCGATCAACACGGGCACCGAGACGTCGTCGATCCGGATCGACGCCACCGGCGCGATCACCGCCGCCTTCGGCATCTCGTCGCACGGGCAGGGACTGGAAACGACCCTTGCGCAGGTCATCGCCGATGAAATGGGCTGCAAGATGGAGGACATTGAGGTCCAGCACGGGGATAGTTCGCTCGTTCCCATGAGCAGCGGTACCTTTGCCAGCCGCTCGGCGGTGATCGCGGGAGGCGCGGCAACGATGTCGGCGCGTGTGGTCAAGGCCAAGGTCCTGAAGGCTGCCGCCTATCTGATGGAGGTCCCCGCCGACGATCTGGAAGCGTCGGATGGGATTATCCGCGCGCGCTCCTCCAATGCCTCGATGACCTTCAAGGAGGTCGCGCATGCGGTGTATTCACAGATGGGACGCATTCCGCGCGAATTGCGGGAAGATCTGGTCGCATCGGAAACCTACGATCCCTATCTCGGAACGGCATGTTCCTCCACGCATCTCGCGATGGTTGAGATCGACCCGCAAACCTTTGGCGTTACGATCAAGCGATACGTGGTCGCAGAAGATTGCGGACGCATCATCAATCCGCTGATCGTTGATGGCCAGGTTCACGGCGCGGTGGCGCAGGGAATCGGCGCAGCCTTGCTTGAAGAGCTTGTCTACGACGAAAAGGGACAGTTTCTCACGGCCAGTCTTGCGGATTATCTCGTCCCGGTCGCCACGAACGTGCCGGATATCGGAATCGTGCATATCGAGGCGGAGCTGCCGAATAATATTGGTGGGTTTCGCGGCATGGGCGAGGGCGGCACGATCGGCGCGCCGGCGGCGATTGCCAACGCCGTCTCGGATGCATTGTCGCCGCTTGGTATCGAGATCGATACGCTGCCAGCCACGCCGGAACGTATTTTCCGCCTGGTCGAGGCTGCGCGTTCCGGCGGAGGGATGGTGTAGGCAAGACACGGCTTCGGGCCGACTGGCTTGTTCTGGATTGAACAACTGGTATACATTGCTACATCTCGTGCGTTGAGATACGCGCCTTTCAATCCGTGGAATGTCTCGTCAGGGGCACTTGGTCAGAGCCAGACATGCGGCCAGCGGTTGCAGCAAAAGACAAGAAGCCGGCCAGATCCCCCAAGTCCGATTTGTCGGTTCGTTCAGATGATAAAATCTCCGATTTGCTCGAGCGCAAATGTTCGATTGCAAGTACGGTCGGGATTCTGTCCGATGCCTGGGCGTTTCTTGTCATTCGTGAAGCGTTCTTCGGTGCGCGGCGGTTCGAGGAATTCCGTTCGGGCCTCGAAATTTCGCGCGCGACACTGACTGACCGGCTGCGGCGGCTGACCCAGGAAGGTATCCTTCGCGAGGCAAGCTATTCGGATACGTCGAGCCGGGTCGAGTACAAGCTGACCAAGTCCGGGATCGATCTCTATCCGACATTCATGGCGCTGATGCAGTTCGGCGACCGCTGGCTCGATCCGACCGATGGACCGCTCCAGCTCATTCATGAAGACTGCAACTGCGTCAGCAAGCCGCTGGTCGCCTGTTCATGCTGCCAGAAGAAAATCACGGCGCGCGAGGTCACCTATCTCGACGGTCCGGGAGCGGGCGTGGTGGGCGCAGAAACCAACGCGCGGCGCACCCGCCGCACCGCCGACGATTTCATGCGCGGCCGTCCGAGCTCAGTGTCCCGTGCGCTGGAAGTGATCGGAGACCGCTGGAGCTTTCTGGTCATTCGCGAAGCGTTTTACGGCGCGGCGCGTTTCGATCAGTTTCAGGCTGAACTGAAAATCGCTTCCAACATTCTCACCGACCGGTTGAGCCGCCTTGTCGACCGAGGTGTCTTCAAGAAGCGGAAATACCAGTCAGCTCCGGAGCGGTTTGAATATCTGCTGACGCCGATGGGAGCCGATCTGCACGGGCCGATCATGATGATGATGGCCTGGGGGGATCACTGGCGCGCCGGCGGCGAGCCGCCGATGCTTCTCAAACACACGGTTTGCGGCAAGATTTTTACGCCAACCGTTGTCTGCAATCGGTGCGGCAAGCCAATCCATGCCTACGCCATGAAGTATCGGATGCGCTACGATCCCAACAAGTTCGGCGGACGAAAAAGCAGCCGGGCTGTGCCCGGCCGCGTCTGATCGGCGTCGTCCGGATTTGGGGACGAATTACTTTTTCACAAGCGGACACTTACTTTCGGAAAGCGGGCGGAATGCCTCGTTACCGGGAATGACGGCGCGGAGCTTGTAATAGTCCCAGGCGTATTTCGACTCGGACGGCTTCTTGACCTCGTACACGTACATGTCGTGGATAAACCGTCCATCCTCGCGAACGCGCCCGTTCTTGGCGAAGAAGTCGTTCACCGGCATCTCGCGCATCTTCGCCATGACCGTCTTGGCATCGTCCGTGCCGGCTGCCTTGATTGCATTGAGATAATGCATGGTTGAGGAATAGTCGCCGGCATCGCCCATATGCGGCATGCGCTTCATCTTCGCGAAGAAACGCTTCGAGAAAGCGCGGGTGTCCTCGTCGCGATCCCAGTAGAAGCCGTTGGTCAGAACAAGGCCCTGCGCGGTCTTGAGGCCCATCGAATCGATATCGGTGATCCACACCAGGAGCCCGGCGATGGTCTGCTTGCCGCCATCGGTCAGTCCGAAATCCTTGGCGGACTTCACGGCGTTGATGAACGTCGTTCCGGAGCCTGCGACGGCGACGACCTTTGCCTTGGAAGCCTGCGCCTGCAGCAGGAAGGATGAATGGTCAGGCGTGTCGATAGGATAGCGGATGGATCCGAGAACGGAGCCGCCATTCGCCTTGACGACATTCGCTGTATCGCCTTCGAGAGCATGTCCGAACGCATAGTCCGCGGTGAGGAAGTACCATGAATTCAGGCCCTCCTTGATCAGTGCCTTTCCGGTGCCTTGGGCGAGGGCGTAGGTGTCATAGGCATAGTGGATGCTGTTGGGTGTGCAGGAATCGCCGGTCAATCGCGACGAGCCGGATCCATTGACGATGGCAATGCGGTTCTTCTCCTGCGCAACGTTGGTGATAGCAAGCGCAATGGAGGAGTTGATCAGGTTGGCAATCATGTCGACCTTGCCGACATCATACCATTCACGCGCCTTCGCGATGGCCACCTCGTTCCTGTTCTGATGATCGGCTACGATGACCTCGATCTTCTTTCCGAGGACCGTTCCGCCGAAATCCTCAACGGCCATTTTCACGGCAGTCACAGAACCCTCGCCGGATTCGTGGGAAAATTGCCCCGACATATCCGTCATCACGCCGATCCGCACCACGTCGTCCGAAATCTTGTCCTGCGCAAATGCCGATCCGGCGAGCGCAACACTTGCGGCCAGTGCCAATGCAGTTGTTCTCATAGTGCCTCCTCCCGTTTTCTAAAACCTGCGGCTGCTCAGTCAGCTCGAAATTACAGGCTTGCATAACTAGACTAATTTGATATGACTGTGTCAACAGCGTTGCGCGGACTCATTGCGTTGCGGCGCACAAGCAAATCGGGAGGAGGAGCGGATGGGTGCAACAGCGCGTCATCCGACGACGGAGGTCGTTCTGCAGGCGCGGGAGCTGCGTAAAGATTTTCGCGGCTACACGGCTGTCGGCGGTGTCGATCTCGATATCCATCGCGGCGAGATTCATGCCCTGATCGGGCCCAATGGTGCGGGGAAGACCACGGTCTTCAACCTGCTCACGAAATTCCTTGTGCCAACCTCCGGGCAAATTCTCCTCGATGGAATCGATGTCTCGCATGAGCCGCCGGCGGCATTGGCGCGGCGCGGACTTGTGCGTTCGTTTCAGATTTCAGCGGTGTTTCCGCATCTGACGGTGAGCGACAACATCGTGATTGCGCTGCAGCGGGCTTGCGTTTCCCCCGTGGCCTTTTGGCGCGGACGAAAGCGCCTTGGCGATGTGTCGGTGCGGATCGGCGAACTTCTTGCGCAGGTGGATCTCGCCGCATTCGCGAAAACGCGCGCCGGCGACTTGCCTTACGGGCGCAAGCGGGCGCTGGAACTGGCGACGACACTGGCGGCTGAACCCAAGGTGATGCTGCTCGACGAGCCGACCCAGGGATTGGGACACGAGGACGTCGATCGTGTCACCGCGCTGATCAAGCAGGCGGCGATCGGCCGCACGGTGGTCATGGTCGAGCACAACATGAAGATGGTCGCGCGAATTGCCGACCGGATCAGCGTTCTGCGGCGCGGAGAGATTATCGCCGAAGGGACCTACGAGCAGGTTTCGCGCGACCCCCAGGTCGTGGAGTCCTATCTTGGTTCGCGATCACGCGCGGAGAAAAAACAATGACGGCCACAGCCGAGTTTACTGCTCCGGAAAATGCGGCGGAGGTATTGACGGTCGACAGCCTTCACGCCTGGTACGGCGAATCCCATGTGCTGCACGGCATGTCGTTTTCGCTGCATCCCGGAGAGGTTGTGGCTTTGCTCGGCCGTAACGGCAGCGGCCGGACCACGACGCTGCGCGCGGTGATGGGCCTGACGGACCGGACCGAAGGGGAGATCCGGATCGGCGGCAGGAACGCCACACGATTGCCACCACATCTGATCGCACGCATGGGGGTCGGCTATTGTCCGGAAGAACGGGCGATTTTCGCATCGCTGTCATGCGAGGAAAACCTTCTGTTGCCGCCCCGGCAGACGGACGGCGGCATGCCGCTGGACGAAATCTACGCGCTGCTGCCCAACCTCGCGGAGCGGCGGCACACGCCGGGCACGCGGCTTTCGGGCGGGGAGCAGCAGATGCTGGCGATTGCGCGCATCCTGCGCACCGGCGCCCGTCTGCTGTTGCTGGACGAAATCTCCGAAGGTCTCGCGCCGGTGATTGTCGACCGGCTGTTCGATCTGGTCGTCGAGCTGAAGTCGCGCGGCTACACCATTCTGCTGGTCGAGCAGAACAAGTATTTCGCGGCGCCGCTGGCGGACAGGTTTCTGGTGGTCGAACGTGGAGACATTGTCATGCGCCTGACTGCCGATGAACTGGAAGCGCAAGCCGATCTTGTCGATCGCACGCTGGGCGTTTGAGAGGCATCATGTTCGATATTCCAATTCAGGTGCTGTTAGGGCAGGTGACGATCGGTCTTGTCAACGGATCGTTCTACGCCATTCTCAGCCTCGGCCTCGCGCTCATCTTCGGGCTTCTCAACGTGATCAACTTCGCGCACGGCGCCCTCTACATGCTCGGTGCATTCGGCGTGTATCTGGCCATGCAGAAGCTGGGTGTGAACTACTGGTGGTCGTTGCTTCTGGTTCCTGTCGTCGTTGGCGCATTCGGCGCATTGATCGAGCGGCTTCTGCTGCGGCGGCTGTCGGGCCTCGACCATCTCTATGGCCTGCTGTTCACCTTCGGTCTTGCGCTGGTTCTGGAGGGCATCTTCCGCGACATCTATGGCTCGGCCGGACTTCCATATCCGACGCCGCCGGCACTGCGCGGGCTGATCGATCTGGGGTTCATGCGGCTTCCGATCTATCGCGTCTGGATCGTCTGCATGTCGCTGCTGGTCTGTATCGCCGTCTGGTTCCTGATCGAGCGGACGCGGCTCGGCTCCTATCTCCGCGCGGGCACCGAGAATGCGCGGATCGTGCAGGCGCTCGGCATCAACGTGCCGCTGATGGTGACGCTGGTCTATGCGCTCGGCGCGGCGCTTGCGGCCTTCGCCGGTGTGCTGGCAGCCCCGATCTATCAGGTACAGCCGCTGATGGGCTCAAACATCCTGATCATCACCTTTGCCGTTGTGGTGATCGGCGGGCTTGGCTCCACTGCGGGCGCGATTGCGACAGGGCTTACGCTCGGTGTGATCGAAGGCATGTCCAAGGTGTTCTATCCTGAAATTTCGTCAACCATCGTGTTCATCGTCATGGCGTTCGTGCTTCTGATGCGCCCTGCCGGCCTGTTTGGACGTGAAGCATGAGCATATCCATGAGGACGTCCACCGCGTTGCTGATCGGTCTGCTCGTGGCCGGGTTTATCGCGCCGTTCGCAGGCCTGTACGCGCAGTTTCTGATGAAGTGCGTCGCTCTCGCTCTGTTCGCCGTGGCTTTCAATTTCTTTACGGGGAACGTCGGCCTGCTTTCTATCGGCCATGCGGCCTTCTTTGGAATGGGTGCCTATGTCGCCGGTTACGTTACGAAAGAGTGGGCGCTGACGCCTGAACTCGCTCTCGCGGTCAGCCTTCTGACGGGTCTCGTGCTCGGCCTTGTGATGGGCGGTATGGCCATCCGGCGTCAGGGCATCTATTTCGCGATGATCACTCTGGCTTTGGCGCAGATGGTCTATTTCTTTTGCGTGCAGGCACCATTCACCGGCGCCGAGGATGGATTGCAACGCATTCCAAGGCGTGACCTGTTTGGTGTCATTCATCTGACCGACGACCACGCGATGTACGCTTTCGTGCTCGTTGTCATGGTCGCCGTGGTATGGGCGTTCCAGCGGCTGATGGAAGCGCCATTCGGTCAGGTTCTGCTTGCCATTCGAGACAACGAGCCGCGCGCGATTTCGCTCGGCTATGATGTTCAAGGCTACAAGCTGTCGGCATTCGCGATGTCCGCGGCGGTTGCCGGATTGGCGGGCGGCATGAAAGCGCTGACGCTGGGCTTCGCGGGATTGCCCGACGCGCACTGGACCCAGTCGGGCAGTGTCATTCTCATGTGCCTGCTCGGCGGACTCGGCACGCCGCTCGGACCCATTATCGGCGCCATTCTGGTGGTGACGCTGGAAAGCAGGCTTTCAGGGCTCGGTACGGTCCAGGTCGGGTCGGCTTCTGTCGATCTCTCGACCAAAGTTCCGATCATCATCGGGCTGATCTTCATGGTGTGCGTCCTGCTGTTTCGGCGCGGCATTGTCGGCGAGATTGCAGCCGCTTTTGACGCCGCGCGGGCGCGGCGCAAGCTATCGCCGGAGAACAGCAATGCCGCGAAACGTGTTGACATCGCCATCGCCGATTAGTCTACTTATGCAAGTTATATGACCGGGCGTGAGACAGCAGCCCCCGGAGAATCGGACAAGATGATTTCGGGGCCGTTGTCCGGGCTCCGTGGAGCGGAGTTCGCAGTGCAGGGGTTTGTCTTCCAGTCCACAAAATCGGTCCTGGTGGAGCCGGGATCGTCCTCCCGTATCGGAGAGCTCGTCAGTTCGCTCGGCTGCAAATCCGTGCTGATGGTGAGTGATCCTGGTGTCAGCGGCGCGGGACTTCTTCAGCCCGGATTGAATGGATTGCGGCAGAACGGCATCGCCGTCACTCTCTTTACAGATGTTCAGGCCGATCCGCCGGTGCATGTGATCGATGCCGCGGTGAAACTGGCGAGGGACGCCGCGGTCGATGGCGTCGTGTCCATCGGCGGCGGAAGCTCCATGGATGTGGCGAAACTGGTTGCGCTGCTGGCTGTCGGTGAGGAGCGGCTGAGCGATGTTTACGGCGTCGGCATGGTCAAGGGGCGGCGTCTTCCGCTGGTGCTTGCGCCGACCACGGCAGGCACCGGCTCGGAGGTCACGCCGATCTCGATCGTGACCACGGGCGAGGGCGAAAAGAAGGGTGTCGTCTCGCCGGTCTTGCTGCCGGACTGGGCGGTGCTCGATGCGGACCTGACCGTCGGCCTGCCCGCTCCGGTCACAGCGGCGACGGGCATTGATGCGATGGTCCACGCCATCGAAGCCTACACCAGCAAGCGGCTGAAAAATCCGCTGTCCGATGCTCTCGCGCGCGAGGCGCTGCGCCTGCTCGGCGGAAACATTCGTGAGGTCTGCCGTGATGGCACGAACCGTGAGGCGCGTCACAATATGCTGTTCGGGTCCATGCTTGCGGGCATGGCCTTTGCGAATGCGCCGGTCGCCGCCGTTCACGCGCTCGCTTACCCGGTCGGCGCGCGCTTTCACGTCCCGCATGGCTTGTCGAATTCTCTGGTGTTGCCGCAAGTCATTCGCTTCAATGCCGGTTCGGCCGAGAGCCACTATGGCGAGCTCGCCGGCATTCTCGTGCCCGCGGCGAAGGGAAATGCAGCCGACCGCACCAAGGCGCTGGTGGACATGCTTTGCGCATTACCGGTTGAGCTTGGGCTGCCGACACGGCTTCGGGACGTCGGCATCACGTCCGGCGATATTGGACTGCTTGCCGACGACGCGATGAAGCAAACGCGCTTGCTGGTCAACAACCCGCGCGATGTCGCGCACGCGGATGCGGTGGCGATCTACGAGGCTTCCCTATGAGTGAGCGTACGAAGCCGGATCTCCGCAGCGGTTATGCTTACTTTCAGCTCATGACGACGCGCTGGATGGACAACGATTCCTACCGGCACATGAACAATACGACATACTATTCGTTCTTCGATACCATCGTGAACCAGTATCTCATCGAGAACGGCGCGTTGGATGTGGAGAAGAGCGAGGTGATCGGTCTGGTAGCTGAAACCATGTGCCGATACTTCAGATCGGTCGGCTTCCCGTCCAGGCTCAATGTCGGATTGAGAGCCGGTCATATCGGCAGCAGCAGCGTTCGCTACGAGGTGGCGCTTTTCAGGGGCGATGACAACGAGGCATCGGCGCAGGGGCACTTTGTCCATGTTTATGTCGACCGCGCTAGCGGACGGCCGGTGCCGATTCCCGAGAAACTGAAGTCGGTGGTGAAGCCGCTGTATCGCGGCGAGGTCTGAAGTTCAGTCGATCATCTGAGATACTGCGGGAGAGATCATTGGCCGACATTGATGTTGCCGTTCAGGGCAGGATTGCGATGGTGACGCTCAATCGGCCCGCCGAACGCAATGCCATGACGCTCGCGATGTGGAAGGGGATTGCCGATATTTTTTCTCGTCTCGGCGGTGATCCAGAAGTGCGTGCCATCATCCTGACCGGCGCAGGCCGAAATTTCAGTGTCGGCGCCGATGTTTCGGAGTTTTCAAAGGTCCGTTCCAATATCGCGGAGAGCAAGGCTTATGAGGTCGCGGTGGATGCTTCGTCCGATGCGATTGCCAGCGCGCCAAAGCCGGTCATTGCGGTTCTTGAGGGGTACTGCCTCGGCGGCGGATGTCATCTATCGATGGCATGTGATTTTCGCTACGCCGATGCCGAGACGTCGATCGGAATCCCCGCGGCGAAGCTCTCGATTGTCTATGGTGTGCGCAGTACCCAGCGGCTGCTTGCTCTGGTCGGGTTGGCGAATGCCAAGCGCATTCTTTATTCCGCCGAAGGGTTCAGGGCAGATGATGCGGCTCGGATGGGACTGATCGACCATGTCTCCACGAACCCGATGTCAGCCGCGAGGGCGCTGGCAGCGGATATCGCCGGGCTGGCACCCCTCTCGGTTGAGGGAGCCAAAAGGATATTGACCGGGCTTTCAATGGGTGCAGGGGCGCTCGATCTACGCGCGGCTGATTCATTGATCGACGCGGCGTCGGCCAGCGAGGATTATGAGGAGGGCCGACGGGCGTTTGCCGAGAAGCGCCCTCCGGTTTTCCGCGGCAAGTGAGGATAAAGCGATGAAGATGCATGTTCTGTCAGGTGGGCGGCTGCGCATGCGCAGAAGCATCTATTTTCCCGACGCGGGTCGCGACGAAACAATTGAGCTCCCCGTCTCCTGTCTGCTGATGCGTCACAAGCAGGGCAATGTGCTGTTCGATACCGGATGCCATCCTTCGATTGCGGAAAATCCGGAAATGCGATGGGGTAGCGTCGCCAAGTATATGACGCCGATCATGCCGCCGGGCGACAACGTGCTCACAGGCTTGAAAGCGGTCGGTCTTGGTCCGGATGATATTGATGCCGTCGTCTGCTCGCATCTTCACACGGATCACTGCGGCTGCAACGAGTTCTTCGGAAAATCGACGATTGTCGTGCATGCGCGCGAACTGGAGGCGGCCAGGGCGCCCGACGCCGCTGGATATTTCGCCGCGGACTGGGATCATCCCATTCCCATGAAGATTATCGACGGACAGTTCGATCTGTTCGGCGACGGGAAGATCGTGCTTGTTCCGTTGCCCGGTCACACGCCCGGGACCGTTGGCGCGCTTGTGAAGCTCGATCGCAGCGGCGAGTTCCTGCTCACCTCGGACGCCGTCAGCATCCGGGAAAACCTCGACAAAGACATCGTTCCAAAGAACACGAAGAACGCGGAGGAATTCCTCAAATCGTTCGAGGAAATCCGTCGCATCGAGAAGGCCGGCGCGACAGTGATCTGCAGCCATGATGAAGCGCAATGGAACTCGTTGCGCAAGGGCATGGACGCTTACGAGTGATACGCGGACTGGCGGCGAAACATCGCAATTTCAACGATGAAGGATACCGGAATGGACATGCATCTGAAGGGTAAGGTCGCTCTCGTCACCGGCGCGGGCCGTGACGTTGGCCGCGAAATCGCGCTCGGTCTGGCGGCGGAGGGAGCTGCGGTCGCGGTCAACTACAACGGCTCGCGTGAGAAGGCTGAAGCGGTCGTTTCGGAGATCGAAAAGGCCGGTGGCAAGGCCATCGCTTGCAAGGCCGACGTTGCCAATTTCGATGAAGTCGAAGCCATGGTCGCGAAGGTTGTCGAGCATTTTGGGGGACTCAACATCGTGGTCAACAATGCCGGCGTGGCGCTGCGCAATCGCTTTGTCGATACAACGCCCGAGGAATGGAAGAAGCAAATCGACATCTGTCTCTATGGCGCCATTCACGTTTCAAAGGCGGCGGCGCCTCATCTGGAAAAGGCCGGGGACGGCAGGATCATCGCGCTGGTGGGCGACTCATCCCGTGTCGGCGAGTCCGGGCTTGCCATCGTCGCCGCCGCGCGCAGCGGCGTTATTGCCTTGATGAAATCGCTGGCTCGGGAACTTGGGCGCTTTGGAACGACGGCCAACACGATCTCGCTGGGATTGATCGAAACCCCGCACGATCTGGCGTGGGTGAATGCAAACCGCGACAAACTCACCAAGCTCTATCCGTTGCGCAGGCTTGGCTTCCCGGCGGACATCGCGCCGATGGTCACGTTGCTGGCATCGAAGCATGGCGGCTGGATTACTGGTCAGACGATCAGTATCAGCGGCGGTTTCAGCATGATCTAACGAGCGAGCCGAGAGGGAGATATGCTCCAGACAGATCTTATCGCGCCGATTCCTGCGCTGCTGCGCCGTCATGCGGAGGCGCGTGGTTCAAAAACTGCCTTCCGCGACGCAGAGACAGCGATCACCTACGCCGATCTGGCGGCGCGCACCGCCAATCTGGCCGGTCATCTCGTTCATCACGGCGTGAAGCCGGGTGACAAGGTGGCGATCTTCCTGCCCAACTCGGTGGCCTGGATTGAAAGTTGTTTCGCCGTCAATCGGGCCGATGCCGTCAGTGTTCCTATCAGTTATGAGGCAACAGCATCGGAAGTTCTTTATCGGCTTCAGGATGCCGGATGCACGGCCATCATCACCACCGATGAGCGGATGGACATGATTGCGGCGTTGCGCGCGGACGCGCCCTCGCTGAATTTGATTGTGCTGGTGGACCGTGGACCGGAAACTCGGCAGGGCTTGAGATATTCTGAACTTGCAGCAGGAAAGCCAAAATCCGCTCCGCCGGATTCACTCGATATCCACGCGCCTGCTTTCATTATCTACACATCCGGAACGACCGGCCGCGCAAAGGGGGTGCTGCTTTCGGTTCACAGCATGCTCTGGGTGGTCGCGGCCTGTTGGGCGCCGATCGCGGGCCTGTCCGAAGCAGACACCGTGCTGTCTCCGCTTCCGCTCTTTCATTCCTATGCGCTCAACCTTTCCGTGCTCGGTATTCTTGCGACCGGAGCGACCGAGTACGTCATGGAGAAGTATTCGACCACCGAGGCGGCGCGCCTGCTGAAGACCGGAGAGTTCACGGTATTCCCCGGTGTACCGACCATGTTTCACTACTTTCTCGAGGCGGCGAAATCGGAACCGGCGCAGGCGTTTCCAAAACTGCGCATTGGCATGTCGGCCGGCGCGATCATGCCTGCGACGCTCAATCGCGAATTCGAGGCCCATTTTGGAATCAAGCTGCTCGACGGTTACGGCATCACCGAAACATCGACGATGGTGACGATGAACTGGATGACCGGCGCCCGCATCATGGGATCGTGTGGATTGCCTCTCCCCGGACTGGCTGTTCGTATTGTCTCCCCGGCGTCCGGAGACGATGTCGCGATCGGTGAAGAGGGCGAATTGATCGTGCGCGGCCCCAACCTGATGAGCGGCTATCATAACAAGCCGCAGGAGACCGCCGCGGCCCTGCGAAACGGCTGGTATCATACCGGCGATCTGGCGAAGAGCGACGAGAACGGCTTCCTGACGATCACGGGACGTCTCAAGGAGCTGATTATTCGCGGCGGTCAGAACATTGCTCCGGCCGAAATCGAGGAGGCGGTCAATTCTCTCGAAGACGTGATCGATAGCGCGGTGGTCGGCATTCCCCACGAACATCTGGGTGAGGTTCCGGCCTTGTTTGTCGTCACCCGGGGTGACGGACGTATCGACGCGGAGGCTGTTCTGGAACATTGCCGGGGCCGTTTGTCTTCTTATAAGGTGCCATTCTCGGTTCATTTCGTGACGGACATCCCGCGAACCGGATCGGGCAAGATCATCCGCTTCAAGCTGCGCGAAATGCTGGTCGCGCTGGAAAACAAGGCGTCATAACATGCTGGACAAGGTCGCAAAGCTCCCCCTCAAGGATTCCTCGCTGCTGCGTGATGCCTGTTTCATCGGTGGCGAATGGGTTGCCGCCGACGGAGGCGGAACGATCAAGGTCGATAACCCGGCGACGGGCGCGGTTGTCGGCAGCGTGCCGAACATGGGCGCGGCGGGGACGAAGCGCGCCATTGAAGCGGCCAACGCGGCGTTGCCGGCCTGGCGCGCCCGGACCGCGAAAGAGCGCTCGGCGATTCTGCGGAAATGGTTCGACCTCATGATGGCCAATCAGGAGGACCTCGCGATGATCATGACGGCGGAGCAGGGCAAGCCCCTTGCCGAGAGCCGGGGCGAGATCGCCTATGCGGCGAGCTTCATCGAGTGGTTCGCGGAAGAGGGCAAGCGCGTTTACGGCGATACCATTCCGCCCTTCACCTCCGATCGCCGTATTGTGGTGCTCAAGCAGCCGATCGGCGTCTGCGCCGCGATCACGCCGTGGAATTTTCCGGCAGCGATGATCACCCGCAAGGCTGGCCCCGCGCTGGCGGCGGGTTGCACGATGGTGGTGAAGCCGGCGAGCCAGACCCCGTTGTCGGCCTTGGCGCTGGCGGTTCTTGCGGAACGCGCCGGCGTGCCGAAGGGTGTGTTCTCGGTGGTGACGGGATCCGCTTCCGCCATCGGCGGTGAAATGACGTCGAATGCAATCGTGCGCAAGGTGACGTTCACCGGTTCGACGGAAATCGGCAAAAAGCTGATGGAAGAAAGCGCATCGACGGTGAAACGCACCTCCATGGAGCTGGGCGGCAATGCGCCATTCATTGTATTTGATGATGCCGACCTCGATGCCGCAGTGAAGGGCGCGATGGCGTCCAAGTATCGCAATGCCGGCCAGACCTGCGTCTGCGTCAACCGCATCTTCGCGCAGGACAAGATTTACGACAGGTTCGTCGAGAAGCTCTCGCAGGCCGTGCGCGAACTGAAGGTCGGAGATGGCTTCGCGGAAGGCGTCACCATTGGACCGCTGATCAACATGGCTGCGGTGGAAAAAGTCGAAGAGCACATCAATGATGCCACGTCAAAGGGTGCCAAGGTCGCGGTCGGCGGTCATCGCCATGCGCTTGGGCGCACGTTCTATGAACCGACGGTTCTGACCGGAACCACACCCGACATGATGATCTTCCGCGAGGAAACCTTCGGGCCTGTTGCGCCGGTGTTTCGTTTCAAGACCGAAGACGAAGCCATACAGCTTGCCAACGACACCGAGTTCGGGCTTGCGGCCTATTTCTACGGCCGCGATATCGGGCGAGTCTGGCGCGTTGCCGAAGCCCTTGAATACGGCATGGTCGGCATCAACGAGGGGATCATCTCCACGGAGATCGCGCCCTTTGGCGGCGTCAAGGAAAGTGGCAACGGCCGTGAAGGCTCAAAGTACGGCATCGAGGACTATCTCGAGATCAAGTATCTTTGCATGGGTGGGATCTGAGATCACCCAAGCAGGCTTGCCTGATCAGGCCGCGCCGGATTTTCTGGACTTCCGCGCCGGCTGGATGTCCAGCAATTTTCCGGGCAGATCGTAGTTCTTCGGCACTTCGGGGAATTTTCCGCCGAGTGTCTGCGTGACCGCTGTTGCTGCGGCGAGCAGCAGATCGCGCATCCGCGTCACGGTTGCCGGTGTGAAACGCTCGCGTGGTCCTGACAGAGACAACACGCCTTTGATTGCGCCGTCCGGCCCGAAGACGGGTGAGGCGGCGCCGGCACAGGCAGGATCCCGTTCGCCTACCGACAGAGCAAAGCAGCCTTCGCGAAGTTCTCTCGCCCCCGAGCTCTCCTCGCCATCGAATGCCGCCAGCAACCGGCCCGCGGCACCGCGATCAAGCGGAAGGATGTCGCCTGCCTGAATGCGATCCAGCGTTGAATGATTAGAGTCGACGCGGACGATGCATATCCGGGACGTGGCGTTGTGCCGTATATGAAGCGATGCGCTCTCAGTGCCGTTTTTCACCAGCGATTCAAGTACCGGGAGAACGATTTCCCGCAGCGGATGCGCGTGCTCGTATGCCAGGCCGAGCCTGAAGACCGCGGGACCGAGGGTATAGTTTCCGTCGCTCAGGCGCGTGACATAGCGCGCGTTTTCCAGCGAGCCGAGCAGACGCAGGATGGTGCTCTTGTAGAGTTTTGTCGCCACGGAAAGTTTGGCAAGCGACCACGGGTCAGGCTGGGACGCGATCGCCTGAACGATAGCCAGCGCTCTGTCCACTGCCGCGACGCCGGCGGGCGCCCGCTTTTTCCTGGTAGCCAAGGAGACTTCTCCGCGAATAACCGGTTTTTCGGGAGAATACATCACGGGTGCTGAAAATCGAGTGTTGTTCATAGTATCCGCCGCCGCCGCCGATCGGTATCGCTCGCTTGTCTCGCGATCGAGCCGGCCACGCGGTCTCGGGAGAGCATGACTTTGCGCAAGCCCCGCAACGCCGGGTCAATTGAACTTCTGCGAGACATTCTTTGTCACTGTGTAACAGGTAAGCCCCTCGGTGCCGCCTTCACGGCCATAGCCACTGTCCTTGACGCCGCCGAAAGGCGTTTCCGCTGTGGATGCGACAAAATGGTTGATCGAAAGGTTTCCTGTTTCCATATCGTTCGACAGACGCTGGACGTTGTTCGCCGAGCTGGTAAAGGCATAGGCGGCAAGGCCGAATGGCAACGCATTGGCCTTTGCTATCGCCTCATCCAGGTCGCGCACCGGATTGATCAGGGCCAGGGGACCGAAGGGTTCCTCATTCATGGCGAGAGCAGAGTCCGGTACGTCGGCGAGCACAGTTAGCGGATAGAAGTAGCCGCGATTGCCGATGCGTTGTCCGCCGGCAAGTACGCGTGCGCCGCGCGCGGTCGCATCGGACACCAGCCGCTCCATCGCGTCGATGCGGCGTGGATTGGCGAGAGGCCCAAGCTCGGTCGATGGATCGAGACCGTTGCCAACCTTGAGCCGGGACGCGCCGTCGGCGAAGGCCTGTGCGAATGTCTCGAAGCCGGATTCCTGAACGAAGAAGCGTGTGGGCGCGACGCAAACCTGACCGGCATTGCGCGACTTCGCCGTGACGGAGAGCGCGGCCGTGGCCACCGGATCGGCGTCGTCACACACAATGACCGGCCCGTGTCCGCCCAATTCCATGATTGCGGGCTTCATGTTCTGTCCCGCCATTGCCGCCAGACGCTTTCCGACCGGAACCGATCCGGTGAACGTGACCAGACGTATGGCCGGACTCGGAACGAGATAGTCCGATATCTCCGCGGGATCACCGAAAACGAGATTAAGCACACCGGGGGGCAGACCTGCATCGTGAAACGCTCGAACGAGTTGCAAGGCGCCGGCTGGTGTTTCTTCCGATGCTTTCAGAATGATGGAGCAGCCTGAGGACAACGCACCTGCAACCTTGCGCGCGGGCGAACTCATCGGGAAATTCCATGGCGAGAATGCAGCCACCGGGCCGATCGGCTGGCGATGGACAGTGTGCTGCAACCCCGGACCTCCCGGAATGACGCGGCCATAGAGCCGCATTCCCTCTGTCGCGTCCCATTCGATGATGTCGCAGCCGCGCAGGATTTCCAGCCGGGCCTGATCAAGCGGTTTGCCCTGTTCGAGCGTCATCGCTCTGGCCATATCGTCAACGCGGTCCCGGATCAGCGCAGCGGCGCGCAAAATAATCTGCGCGCGCGTGTTCGGAGCGGTATTCCGCCACAGCGCAAACCCTTTCATTGCCGCATCAAGTGCATCGTCGAGGTCGGCCATGCTCGCGTGTGGAACGGTCCCCAGCACGCTCTCATCTGCGGGATTAAGGACAGGCGAGCCAGATCTCCGGCGCCATTGCCCGCCGACATAAAGCTCGATCTCGGGATAATTCATCTTTGAAACTCATTTCTCATGAACGGGGAGGCCTCGGAACGCCTCTCTTGCACGGCATCCAATCATATGTTGATATTACGGAACAAGAGTTCTGTCAAACAGAACGCGCAGAACGCTGCCGACGGCGGTTCGTGCGAAACGGAAGGAGCAGGCGTTGGGACGATCTGAAGCGGATGTGGTGCAGGCATTTGCGCGAATTCCCGGATTACTGGATCGCGACGCCGCGCTCGTTCATCGGGGACGCTTTCTGGATGTCGATTGCCTGCTGGGATCGACAGAAAAATCCTTTCACGTTTCGATCCGGAGCGGCCGTATTACGGAAATGGCGGCGGCTCCGATGCTGATGCGTCCATGGCGGTTCGCTTACCGAGCGACTCCGCAAGCATGGATGTCATTCTGGGAGGCGATGCCGAAAGCCGGATGGCACGATCTGCTGTCGCTTACCAAGCGCGGTGAGGCGTCACTGGAAGGCGACATCCAACCCTTCATGACCCATCTGCAGTATTTCAAGGACGTGCTGGCGCTCCCGCGTTTGGCGGGAGCTGCGTCATGACCAGCTATATCGAGCCGATGGTCGGGCGCTACGTGCATGTCGATATTGATGGCACACCGCACCGGATCTACTTCGAGGAGGCCGGAAGCGGCATTCCGCTGGTCTGTCTGCACACGGCGGGTTCCGACGGTCGTCAATGGCGATACCTGTTGGCGGACGAGGAATTCACGAAATCTTTCCGCATCATCGCCTTTGACATGCCCTGGCATGGCAAATCCAATCCGCCAGCGACTTGGGACGGAAGCGAATATCAGCTCACGACGGCGCGCTATACCCAGACGATCCGGTCGTTCTGCGCGGCGCTCGATCTGGATAAACCAGTTGTCATGGGCTGTTCGATCGGCGGCCGCATCGTGCTCAATCTCGCGATCGACCACGCGGCTGAGTTTCGCGCACTGATCGGTCTCGAAGCGGCAGATTTCCAGACACCGTGGTACGACATCGCATGGCTGAACAGGCCGGACGTCCATGGCGGCGAGGTCTGTGCCGCGCTGGTGTCAGGTCTTGTGGCGCCGCAAAGCCCGGCAGCCGCGCGGATGGAAACGCTGTGGGCCTATCGGCAGAGCGGACCGGGCGTCTTCAAGGGCGATCTCTACTTTTATCGTGTCGACGGCGATCTGCGCGGGCGCACGAACGGTATCGATACCAGCGAGTGCCCGCTCTATCTGCTCACCGGCGAATACGATTTCTCCTGCATGCCGGAAGATACGTTGCGCACCGCATCCGGCATCAAGGGCGCCGACGTCACCATCATGGAACAACTCGGTCATTTTCCGATGAGCGAGAATCCACCGCAGTTCCGGCGCTATATCGCGCCGGTGCTGAAACGCATTCAACAACAAAACTTATGAGGGAAGAGACATGAAGTTCAACGTCATCACAAGAGGCTTGTATTTGTCGGCATCGCTTCTGGTGGCGCATGCGGCGAATGCTGCGGAGACCATCAAGATTGGCGTGCTGAACGACCAGTCCGGCGTATTTGCCGATAACGGCGGCGCCGGTTCGGTCGCGGCGGCGAAACTTGCCGTCGAGGATTTCGGAGGCGAGTTGCTCGGGCAGAAGATCGAGGTCATCAGCGCCGATCACCAGAACAAGCCCGATATCGCCTCGGCAACGGCGCGCAAATGGTTCGACACAGAAGGAGTCGATGTCATCGCCGACGGAGCGGCCTCGTCGGCCGGATTCGCGATCCTCGAAATCGCGCGGCAGAAGAACAAGATTTTTGTGATCAGCGGGCCGGGCTCTTCGGATTTCACCGGGAAGGCCTGTTCGCCGGTGAGTTTCCACTTCAATTACGATACTTATGCGCTGTCCAAGCTGACCAGTGAAGCCATCACCAAGGCAGGCGGAAATACCTGGTACTTTATCTCCGCAGACTATGCTTTCGGACATGCGTTGCAGCGAGATGCGACGAAGTTCATCGAAGTCGCCGGTGGAAAGGTGATCGGCTCCGCGGCGCATCCTCTCGGCTCCGCTGACATGGCATCCTTCCTGTTGCAAGCTCAAGGCTCGAAAGCCAAGGTTGTCGGTCTTGCGACCTCAGGTGCGGACGTCCAGACGGCTATCAAGCAAGCGGGCGAATTCGGAATTGTGGAAGGCGGCCAGCAACTCGCGGGTCTTCTTGTCTTCATTACGGACGTCAACGCATTGGGCCTCAAGGCGACCCAGGGACTGCAGGTCACCACCTCGTTCTACTGGGACCTGAATGACCAGACGCGCGCGTGGGCCAAGCGCTATTTCGCTGCGACAGGCGGAAAGGTGCCCAGCATGGTTCAGGCGGGAGTCTATAGCGGCGTCCATCACTATCTGGCGGCCGTGAAGGCGGCGGGCACCAAAGATCCGGCCGTGGTGGCCAAGAAGATGCACGAGATGAAAGTCAACGACATGTACAACAAGGATGTCACGATCCGTCCAGACGGGCGCGTCCTGCATTCGATGTATCTGGTGCAGGTCAAAAAGCCGGACGAATCAAAGTACAAGTACGACTACTATAAGGTCATTACGACATCGCCCGGCGAGCAGGCCTTTCGACCAATGGGCGACGGCAACTGCCCGCTGGTAAAGGGCTGATCCTGTGTTGTGACGGGCGCGGGATTCCGCGCCCGTCCGGATTCGATATTCAAGGAGTTTGGCATGACGGGTCCCATTGGTTTTGTCGGTCTTGGCGTGATGGGCGAGCCGATGTGCCGGAATCTTGCCCGCAAGAGCGGGCGCGCTGTCTTTGGCTTTGACCGGGCGGCCGCTCCGCTAGAGCGGCTTGCGGTTGCGGGTGTCAAGCGGGCGGCTTCGTTAGCCGAACTTGCCGAACGATGCGACATCGTCTTCATGGCATTACCGAGCGGAAAGCATGTGCAGGCGGTCTGCGAAGGGGAGGACGGCCTTCTGAAGCACGCCCAAGCGCGCCATATCATTGTTGATCTTGGGACCTCTCCCGTGGAGGCCAGCCGCGAACTGGCGAAGCGCTTCGCCGCAAAGGGCGCGCGATATGCCGATGCTCCGATCGCGCGGACAAGGCAGGCCGCGGAAGAGGGGACGTTGAGCGTCATGGTCGGTGCGGACGCTGCGACCTTCAGTGAACTCCAGCCGCTGATCGCGACCTTTGCCACGGACATCACCCATTGCGGCGATGTCGGCGCGGGTCAGGTCGTGAAGATCCTCAACAACATGGTCCTGATGCAGACGGTCGTGGCACTTGGTGAGGCACTGGAAACGGCGAAGCGCGCGGGACTTGATGCGAAGCTGCTGTTTGAAACCCTTGCGAAGGGTTCGGCTGACAGCTTTGCATTGCGCAATCACGGGATGAAGGCGATGCTGCTGGATATGTTTCCGGAGCGTGCGTTTTCTGCCGAGTATGCCCGCAAGGATATTTCCTACGCTCTCGACCTTGCCCGTTCGATGGACATCAAGCTGCCGGGAGCCGAACTGGCTGACAAGGTGCTCGGCGAGACGATTGAGGCCGGATATGGTGATCTCTATTGGCCTGTGCTCGCGCGGGTCATCAAGGCATCCCGCGCATGAGGCGTCAGGTGAAAGGCAAGCCTTGCAAGATTCTCGTTCATGATTGACGTCCTTGTCATCGGCGGCGGGAATGCTGCGCTGTGCTCCGCGCTGATGGCGCGCGAGGCAGGCGCGTCGGTGCTGATGCTGGAGGCCGCGCCGCGCGAATGGCGCGGCGGCAATTCCATGCATGTGCGCAACCTGCGCTGCATGCACGATGTGCCGCAGGACGTTCTTGTCGAAGCCTATCCCGAGGAGGAGTACTGGCAGGATCTTCTGAAGGTGACAGGAGGACTGACCGATGAACCTCTTGCGCGGCTGGTGATCCGTCATTCGTCGCGGTGCCGCCCATGGATGCGCGGTCACGGCGTTCATTTCCAGCCGCCGTTGTCCGGCGCCTTGCATGTGGCGCGCACCAACGCCTTCTTCATGGGCGGTGGCAAGGCGCTGGTGAATGCCTACTATCGCAGTGCCGAAAGTCTCGGCGTCAGGATTCGCTACGATACGCCGGTGAAAGCACTGGAGCTGAAGGATGGGCACTTCATCGCCGCCGTCACGGAAGCCGGGGAGCGGATTACGGCGAAAAGCTGCGTCCTTGCCTGTGGCGGCTTTGAGTCAAACATCGAATGGCAGCGCGAAGCCTGGGGACAGAACGACCTTGGCGAGTGGGTCGCCGAGAACTTCCTGATCCGCGGCACGCGATTCAATCAGGGCGTGCTTCTGAAGTTCATGATCGACGCCGGAGCGGACTCCATCGGCGATCCGACACAGGCGCATTGCGTCGCCATTGATGCGCGGGCGCCGCTTTACGATGGCGGCATCTGCACCCGTATCGACTGTGTTTCACTCGGTGTCGTGGTGAATCGCGAGGCGCGCCGGTTCTATGACGAAGGCGAGGATTTCTGGCCGAAGCGCTATGCGATCTGGGGCCGGCTGGTTGCACAGCAGCCAGGCCAGACGGCCTGGTCGATCATCGACAGGAAAGCCGTCGGGCGCTTCATGCCGCCGGTGTTTGAAGGTACGCGGGCGGATACACTCGAAGATCTCGCGGGCAAGATCGGTCTTGACCCCGCGGTCTTCATGCGCACGCTGTCAGCCTACAACGCCGGATGCCGTCCCGGCACGTTCGACCACACGACGCTCGACGATTGCCATACTGAGGGTGTGATACCCGCCAAGACCCACTGGGCACGCGCAATCGATACACCGCCGTTCTATGCCTATCCGCTGAAGCCGGGCATCACTTTCACCTATCTCGGCATGAAGACCGACGCCACCGCGGCGGTGCGCTTCAAGAATAATCCAAGCGACAATCTTTTCGCGGCGGGAGAGATGGTGGCGGGGAACGTGCTGGGCAAAGGCTATACAGCCGGGGTGGGCATGAGCATCGGCACGGCGTTCGGGCGAATTGCCGGAGTCTCCGCAGCGCAGAGCGCGGGCTTCCGTCATCCGACATTCCGGGAGGAACTGGCTTATGCAGCCGCTCGCTGACATGCCGAATGCTGCGGCCGACAATGGGGCCTGTGACGGCGGAATCTCGCTTGTGAGCGCACTCACCGCGGATGAGCGCGAGGTCGCGCGTGTCATGCAGATTTGCAACGCCTGCCGCTATTGTGAAGGATTTTGCGCAGTGTTTCCCGCGATGACACGGCGGCTTTCGTTCGATGGGGCGGATACGCACTATCTCGCGAACCTTTGTCACAATTGCGGATCGTGCCTGCATGCATGCCAGTATGCGCCTCCGCATGAATTCGCGGTCAATGTGCCGAGGGCGATGGCGAAGGTGCGCAAGCACACCTACCAGGACTATGCATGGCCCTCGTTATTCGGCCAGCTTTATCGGCGCGCGGGGTTGACCACGGCGCTCGCACTTGCTGGCGGGCTTTCGCTGTTCCTTGTGCTCGCAGTTGCGCTGAACGGAAAGCTCATCCACCCGCCATTGGCGGGAAACTTCTACGCGATCTTCCCGCACAATTTTCTGGCAATTCTGTTCAGTGTCGTTTTCCTGTTCGCGCTTCTGGCGCTCTTTATCGGCGTGGTCCGGTTCTGGCGTGAGATTTCCCCGTCTAAGGACACCGATGCGCGCGATGTGGCATCCATGGCACAGATAAGAGTGCCTGCTGCGACGGAGTCCATCTCGGACGTCGCACGACTGCGCTATCTCGGCGGCGGACATGGCGAGGGATGTAACGAGGAAGACGATCATTTTACGTTATGGCGGAGGCGCTTTCACCATTTCACGCTCTACGGGTTTCTGCTGTGCTTCGCGGCGACCTGTGTTGCAACGCTCTATCACTATCTTCTCGGCCTTCACGCGCCTTATGCCTTCACCAGCTTGCCGGTGATCCTGGGATCGCTCGGCGGCGCCGGCCTTGTGATCGGTCCGGTCGGATTGCTGTGGCTGAATCTGCGCCGCGATCCGCAACACGGTGATCCCGAGCAGCATGGGATGGACCGCGGCTTCATCCTGTTGCTGCTGCTGGTCAGCGTCACGGGCTTTGCGCTTCTTCTTTTGCGCGATACGCGATTCATGGCGCTGTGGCTCGCCATTCATCTCGGCACGGTCATGGCGCTGTTCCTGACATTGCCTTACGGCAAGTTCGCCCACGGATTCTTCCGATCTGCGGCGCTTCTGAAATTCAATATTGAGAAGCGGATGCCAAATCGTCTTGGAGTCGGGGGAGAGTAGTGCGAGGCAAGGTCTGCGCCGACCGCTGCAGGGTTACGTCAGTCCTTCGGCATCGGCATGGCGTCGCCCATGCTGCAGGAAATCTTTACAGGGACACTTATCGGTCTTCCGCATGTCGGCTTCGATGCGCTAACGGCGGAAAAGAAGGCGAGCATCGCCGGCATCGCAGCCGAATTCGGAGAATGAGTCACTGTTCGCCACTCAGAAAAACCGATTTCTGAGTACAGGACCTCGCCGGCGATGATCGTTGGTTCTATATCGAAGGCTGCATGGATCTGGACGGTTTCAAAGGGGCATGACAGTAGCCGTCATGCCCCTTGTTCTTGCGATGACGACCGCAATCAGTGACGTCGCGTGCTCGGGATAAAGCTGATGCGGGCCGCCAGCAGATCGTAGGTTGTGGGGCATGCGCCGGGGACACCGGTTCTGCGGTTGAACGGCTGCTCAAGACTGATGGTCTGGCACGAGAACCGGGCAGCGAGTTCGTTTGCGCTTGCGATGATCGCCTCGTCGATCAGTTGACCAGGCATTCGCGCAACCACAAGGTTGCCAAGACAGAGCTTCTTGCGGGCCCTGAGGTCGATGTCGATCCGGTAGCCGAACAGGGCATGGATCAAGCCCCGCCGGTCCCGGATGGCGATCAGACCCGTGCGGTCTTCCGGCTGACGGCAGCGGCGCCGGGCAAAGCGCATCCATTCGTCCAGCGAAATGCTGGCGTCATGCAGGTAGACCAGCGGGTAGGCCGACTTGGCGTCCCTGAGGCCAATCGGATGCGCTTGAAAATGCTGGTCCATCGCCAAGAACCTGTTGCCGATCCGTCCCCGAAAATGGCAATTTGGCCGTTCTTCAGCCCTTATCGCATTGATGTGTATCAACGATTTCGGATTTTGATTTAGGTCAAAAGTGCCCAGGGAATTGGTGTATATAAAGGGTCAGGTCAACACAGGCGGCAGAGATGGACACGGTCGAGCAGTGCGCGGTGGGTCAGCCTTGCAAGCACAATCGCAGCAGCACCGGGTGCGCGGAATGCGGCGTCCGATTGGTCAGCGTTTGCGGCGCGCTCGAGCTGTCCGAACTTGAGGCGCTTGAGCGAATCAGCCACCCGACGACCTTCGCACCTAAGGCGATGCTGTTCGATCAGGGAGCGCTCGCCAGCCACGTTTTCAATATCACCGAGGGGGTCGTACGGCTCTATAAGTCGCTGCCCGACGGCCGGCGGCAAATCATGGGATTTGCCCTGCCGGGGGATTTTCTCGGGCTTGCCCTGATGGATCGTTACGGCGTGACCGCCGAAGCGGTGACGCCGGTCAAGGTCTGCCGTTTTGTGCGCTCGTCGTTCGTGTCCTACATCGACGGGAAGCCGCATCTGCTGCGGCGCTTGCATGAATTCGCGGGACACGAACTCAGCCTGGCGCAGGATCAGATGCTTTTGTTGGGTCGCAAGACTGCCGAAGAAAAGGTTGCCGCGTTTCTTGTCAATCTCCAGATGCGCTATGCGCGGATCGGGCCGATGTCCGTCACTGTGGCGCTTCCTATGGGACGGCAGGACATCGCGGACTATCTCGGCTTGACCATCGAAACGGTGAGCCGGACGCTGACCAAGCTCGCGCGCGAAAAAACCATTCTGATTGTCCCCGATGGTGTCCGGCTTCTCAGCAGTGAACGGCTCGATCATCTGACCGCGGCGTGAATCGCTACGCGCGAATGCGCGTTTGATCGAGGTCAATTCGTGCATCGTCTATCGGCGATAGGTGTTCTCCACTGTAACGGAGACAACAATGCCGAAAGACACCGTCATCGCGATGATTCCCATCCTTCTCATGTTCGGGTTCTTTGCAGCGGCCATGATCTGGGCCGATATCTATTCGCGCAAGCCGAGATAAAGAGTCAGGGCAGGGGGGTTGGCCGAATCGGCGAGCGTCTGCCGTGTGAAGTGAGCCAAGGCCCGGGGCCGATAAGCATCCCCGCGCCAGCAGGACTTCCGCTCGGCCCGGGAAGCCTTGAGCGTCAGATCATGTGATTGCTGATTTCGTCCGCTGCCCTGATCAGCCGCGGCAGAAACTTCTTCACCAGCGCGGCGGGTGAATGCCGCGCCAGGTTTGTCGACAGATTGATCGCGGCGACCGTTTTGCCGCCTTCGCCCCGGATCGGGGCCGCAATGCCGAAGGCGCCCACTTCGAGTTCATCCGTGACGATGCTCCACCCCTGACTGCGGACGGTCGCGATTTCCTTTTCGAGTTTGCGGATATTGGTGACGGTCTGGCGAGTCCATGCCCGGCGATCCGAATTCGTCAGAATGGTTTTGCACTCCTCCGGCGGCAAGCCTGCCAACAGGACTCGCCCCATCGACGTGCAAAAAGCCGGAATGCGGCTGCCGATCGTCAGGCTCCGCCGCAGCACGCTCGTGACTTCCGCGCGGGTAATATAAATCACGTTCGAGCCGTCGAGCACCGAGATGGCCACAACTTCGTCAGCCTCACGAGACAACGTCTCGATAATCGGCTGTGCGACCTCGCGCAGCGAGAGCGAAGACAGATACGAGAAGCCAAGCTGCAGAACGCGCGGCGACAGCGAGAACACGTCGCCGTCCTGACGCGCCATGCCCAAAGCGACGAGCGTATGCAGAAGCCGCCGGACGCCTGCGCGGGGCAGGTTTGTTCGCTGGGCGACACCGGTCAATGTCAGGCCGCGCTCCTGACTGAAGGCGGCGATCACCAGCAGACCCTTGGCGAAGGATTCCACAAACTGGTCGCTGCCCGGGGGCCATCGTGTCGCATCCGTCCATTGATCATCGAGCGTGAGCATGGATTGCCATCCCAGAAGTCTGTGTTATCGTGTTCGATAATAGACAATAAGTTCGACAGTCGAACAAGAGGAAACTGCATGCGACGGGTTCAGTTCTTTTCCATTTTGGGTATGGTGATGGCACTTGCGGCGGGGGCGGCGTCCGCTGAGGATTTCCCTGTTCGTCCGGTCAAGATCGTGGTTCCTGCGGCGGCCGGCGGGCCGACCCACATCACGGCGCAACTCCTCGCCGATAAGATGCAGGCATCGCTTGGGCAGCCGGTGATCGTGGAGCCGAGGCCCGGCGCCGGCAACAACCTTGGCGCCGAAGTGGTCGCCAGAAGCGCCCCGGATGGATACACGCTGCTGTTCGCGACGACCGGAACGCATGCGATCAACCAGACCCTTTTCAAGAAACTGCCGTTCGATCCGATCAAGGACTTCGCGCCGGTTTCGCTTGTCGTGCAGTATCCGCTGATGCTGGTGGTCAACAACGACCTTCCGGTCCATTCCGTGAAGGAATTGATTGAATACGCGAGGAAGAATCCCGGCAAGCTCAATCGGGCTTCGGGCGGAAACGGCACATCAATGCATCTGTCCGGAGAGTTGTTCGTCAAACAGGCGAACATCGACGCGCCTCATATTCCATACAAGGGTAGCGCGCCCGCGCTGAACGATCTGATGGGCGGGCATGTCCAGCTCATGTTCGACTCGATGATCACCACCATGCCGCTGGTGGAAGGCGGAAAGGTTCGGGCGCTGGCCGTCACCGGCAAGAAGCGCTCGCCTGCGGTGCCGAACATTCCGACGCTGGCCGAGAGCGGCTTGCCGGACTACGAGGCGACCGGATGGACAGGTATCGTCGCGCCGGCGGGCACGCCGCCGGACGTCATCAGGAAGCTGAACGCATCCATCGTGCAGGCGATCAAGTCTCCCGAGGTTCAGCAGGCCTTTGCGCGGCAGGCTGCCGAACCGGCCGGCTCGAGCCCGGAGGAATTTGCTGTCTTCATCCGGAAGGAAACCGACAAGTGGGGCAAGACCATCCGTGCCGCCGGCATTAGCGCGGACTAACGGCGCCCTGTACGTTAGCAAGAAGGAACGATCCGGTGCTGCAACGAGTCAATCCGACACCAAAGATCGACTGCGATCTTCATGTGACCTTGCCGACGACGCAAAAGTTGCTGCCGTTTCTTGACGACTATTGGCGTGAACAGGTGACCACCCGGGGAATTGACCGGCTGGAGTTGACAAGCGATCTGTCGAACATCCCTCCGGCGGTCAGGCCTGACTGGCGGGGCGAAACCGAAGTCGATCAGGTGCGCAAAAGGGCGCTGGACGACATGGGTTCGGACATCGCGATCTGCAACTGCCTGTATGGCAGTCAGGCGGTCTACAATCAGGACCTCGCTGCAGCGCTTTGCCGAGCGACCAATGATTGGCTGGCGAAAGAATGGCTCGACAAGGACGATCGCTTTCGTGCGTCGATCGTGATCCCCTGGCAATCTCCCGAACTTGCCGCCGAAGAAATCGAGCGCCGTGTGTCAGATCCGCGTTTTGTCCAGGTGTTGATGATGGTGCTGGGGGAGACGCCGCTCGGCAAGCGGCAGATGTGGCCGATCTATGCCGCTGCGGAAAAGCACGGACTTCCGATCGGCCTCCATTCGGGGACGATCTATCGCTCCGCGCCATGGACCAATGGATGGCCATCCTATCACATTGAAGATCAGGCTGCGCAAAGTGTGGGATTTCAGACCCAGCTTCTGAGCGTGGTTGCGGAAGGTGTCTTCGAGCAGTTTCCCGGGCTGAATGTCGTGCTGCTCGAATCGGGCGTCACCTGGCTTCCGTCGTTCCTCTGGCGGATCGACAAGCTCTGGCGCGGTTTGCGCATGGAAGTGCCGTGGCTGAAGCGCGCGCCAAGCGAGATCGTGAAGGAGCGGGTGCGGCTCACGATGCAGCCCTTCGACGGACCGAATGATCCGCAGATTGTGCGCGAGATGATCGACCAGATTGGCCCTGACATGATGCTGTTCTCGACGGACTATCCTCATTGGAATTTTGAGGGTTCCGACTTCGCGCCGGCTGGATTCGATTCAGACCTGATGGTGAAGCTGCGCACCGAGAATCCGATGAAGACATATGCACGCCTGCAGGGGGCCTGAGATGAGCATCGTCGAAAGCACGCAAAAGGTCGCCGACGCCAGGAGCGCCGCTGGCATTATCGACTGCGATATTCATCCGCTGCCGAAGAACGCCAAAAATCTTCATCCATACCTGCCGAAGCGCTGGCAGGAGCATGCCGAGGAATTCGGCATCCACCTCAGGCAGCCGTTCATCAATACGACGCAATATCCCCGCTCGGCGCCTCTTATCTGCCGCCGGGATGCGTGGCCGCCGGGAGGCGGACCTCCGGGATCCGACCTAGCGTTCATGCAGCAGCAGCATCTCGATCCGTTCAATATCGTACATGGCGTTTTGATTCCCCTGTTCGGAAATGTCGCGAGCGAACGGAATCTCGGTTACGCCCGGGCCATGGCGACGGCTCACAACGACTGGCAGATCGCGGAGTGGTGCGAGCGCGACAAGCGGCTCTACGCGACGCTGGTCGTCGTGCAGGACGACGCGGCCGCGGCCGTCAAGGAAATCGAGCGGTGTGCCCGTAACAAGCGTTTTGTCCAGATCATGCTGGCGCCACGCAGCAGCGAGCCGCTCGGCCGGGAACGGTACTGGCCGATCTATGAAGCGGCGCAGGCGTTCGATCTGCCGCTCGGAATCCACTCTTACGGTGTCGGCGGGCATGCCTCGACAGGGGGCGGCTGGCCGTCCTTCTATATGGAAGAACACTACGCCACGACGATGGGCGGTCCCGCCGTCATGAGCAGCATGGTTCTTGAAGGTGTGTTTGAAAGATTCCCGAAGCTGAGAGTTGTCCTGGTAGAGATCGGCTTCGCCTGGGTGCCGAGCTTCGCGTGGCGTCTTGACCGGTTGTGGCAGCGCATGGGCCGGGAAGTTCCGCATCTGACCCAGCCGCCGTCGGAATATATCAGACGCAATTTCTGGTACACGACACAGCCGATGGAAGAGCCGCCGCAGCCGGAACTGCTCCGGCGTACGTTCGATTGGGTCGGCTGGGATCGCTTGTTGTTCTCCAGCGATTACCCGCATTGGGATCAGGACGATCCGGCCTATGCGTTCAACATGAAGATGACGCCGGCGGAGCGGCGGCAGATCTGCCGCACCAATGCGGAACAGTTTCACAGGTTCTGATCATGGCGAAGGAAAAAGTCGGACTGGTGAGAGATATTCCGCCGGGACATCGCAAGGTCGTGACGGTTCGCGGCCGCGAGATTGTGGTTTTCAACGTGAAGGGCGATTTTTACGCCTTGCTCAACCGCTGTCCCCATGAGGGCGCGAACCTGAGCCGGGGTATCATCACAGGCCTGCCGGAATCCAACGCGCCGGGCTGTTACAAGCTGTCGCGGCCTGATGAGATTTTGCGTTGCCCCTGGCATGGGTGGGAATTCGACATCAAAACGGGGAAATCCTACTGCGATCCGCAGCGGCTGTTTACGCGGCAGTACAAGACCAGCGTTGAAAGCAGTTGCGAGCGTGTGGAGGGACACCTGACTGCCGAGACATTTCCGGTCGTGGTTGAAGAGGCGACGGTTTTTGTCGAGGTCTGACCCGGGCAAATGGCTCTTCGCACAATAATCCCGAAGACGACGCCTTAAAATGGCTTTCGTAAAATCTCTGAACACAGGAATGAATATGAGTGAAGTTTGGCATTCCGTTTGCGCGCGCGATGAGGTTCAGGCCGGAGCAATGCTCCCGATCGAAATCGGCGACATGCATATCGCTGTCTACAACGTCGATAACGAGTATTTCGCGACCGATAACATCTGCACGCATGGCTTCGCGCTGCTGACAGACGGCTTCCTTGACGGGGATAGCGTTGAGTGCGCCTTGCATGGCGGATGTTTCAACATCAGGACCGGAAAGGCGCTGTGCGAGCCGGTCGATGTCGATCTTCGCACCTTCCGGACACGGCTTGTGGATGACCGTGTCGAAGTTTGCATCGACGGAGCATAATCTGTGGTTATCGCAGCGGCATCGGTGGGCGCGGGACGCTGGTGTCGCCGGGCTGCGGCGGAAGTTGAGCTGGCGCGGCGTAGGTGTCGCGTTGTGCGGGCGCACGGGGATAGGCCTGAGGCTGTGACGGCGACGGATAGGGCGCCGCTTGGCGGGGGATCACGATGGGCGCAGCAAGGGCGCGCTCCGGGTGCGCCTGCCGTTTTGGTGCGGATTTTGTGTTTTTCGCACTGGCTGCCCGGCGTGCTTCCTGCTCATTGATCTTTGCGACATCGCGGCCGAGCTGCTGCTGACTGGTCTGAAGTTGTTCAACAGTTTGCCTGAGCGAGGCGATTTCCTGCTTCATGCTCTCGATCGACTGGGCGATCTCGGGCTGCAACTGAGCTTGGCCGGGAACAGAGCCGGTCTCTGGTACTGCGGGCGCAGTGTTGGCGTCCGCCGTGCCGGCAACGTTCGGTGCGATTGCGGGCTCGGCTTTCAGCTCGGGCGCAGATGCCTGGTCCGCTGCATCCCGCGATTCAACAGAAGCGGTTTGTGGAACAAGCGCGGCAGGGCGAAGTTGCGGAATCAGATATGAAATCTGCTGCTTCGCTGTGTCGCCATAGACGTACCAGGCTGCCGCGACGAGCATGCCGGCACATACAGTCGTCATGAAAAGACGGCGGCCCGACCTAGCAGGATGCGACGAATCGAGAAGGTCGCCGATATTGTCATTCACCGGCGCAGTGTGGAATTCCGGTTCGCGTGCGATCTCCGGTGATACAGAAGGCGCAATGCTGAGTTGGGCGGAATCTTCCATGACGCGGGGAGCGAGGTCTCGGAGCTGCGCTGCGATCGCGTCATGGGGATCAGCCGAAGGGTCCGCGTGCTGCAGGTTGGGTTGCATGGTCGTTCCGTGATGTGTGCGAAGTGCGATGCGGCTCGGGCATTCCGGGCAGTCTGCTTCCGGAAAGAGGCATCGCGCTTTGACCACAACAAGGCGCAGGGGTGAAAAGTCTGAGGCAGGGGAACCGGCTATTTCTTTGCGCGCGCAATTGCATCGACGATCAACTGGCGTGCATCGGCTGCATCGCCCCAACCGATCATCTTGACCCACTTCCCTGGCTCAAGGTCCTTGTAGTGCTCGAAGAAGTGCTGAATCTGCTCACGTGTGATTGCCGGTAGATCCGCGCGACTGTGGACGTTCTCGTAACGCTTTGTCAGTCTCGGCACTGGAACGGCGATGATCTTTTCATCGCCGCCGCCATCGTCGACCATTCTGAGAACTCCGATTGGCCGGACATTGATGACCGCTCCAGGTACGATCGGTCGCGTATTTGCAACCAGCACGTCAATGGGATCTCCATCGTCGGAGAGCGTATGGGGCACGAAGCCATAGTTTCCGGGATAGCGCATAGGTGTGTGCAGGAACCGGTCGACAATCAGCGTTCCAGCCGCCTTGTCCATTTCGTACTTGATTGGCTCGCCGCCAATCGGAACCTCGACAATCACATTCACGTCCGCCGGCGGGTTGTCGCCAATTGCAATCGCGTCGATATTCATGACTGGCTGTCCTCTGAGCGGGATGTGTGAACGAAGCGAGAAGTAGTCGATCTCAGACGAATGCACTCAGACCAGTAATGGCACGTCCTGTGACGAGCGAATTCATCTCGCGGGTGCCCTCATATGAATAGATGGCTTCGGCATCGGCGACAAACCGGCCGACATTGTAATCGAGCACAATCCCGTTGCCACCAAGAAGCTCGCGAGCCCATCCTACAACTTCGCGCATCCGATAGGTGCAGGTTGCCTTGGCAAGTGCAGAGTGTTCGTCGCGATAAACGCCCTCATCCTGAGATTGGGCGAGACGAACAACCAGTCCGAGACAGGTTGTAATGTTGCCGAGCATGCGTACCAGCAGGTCTTGGACGAGTTGGTAGCTCGCGATGGGCTTGCCGAACTGCTTGCGCACCTTCGTATAGGCGAGCGCATATTCATAAGCGCCCATCATGATGCCTACCGAACTCCAGGCGACCCCGGCGCGGGTGCGGCGCAGCAGTTCGGCGGTGTCGCGGAAGCCTTTCGACGTCAATTGATGTGTGAGCGGGACGTGGCAGTCCGTCAGTATGATGTCGGCGTTTTGCACCGTACGCAGCGCCATCTTGCGTTCGATCTTGGTGGCGCTGAAGCCGGGCGATCCCTTCTCTACCACGAAGCCCTTGACCTTGTTGTCGGCTTCATCTCGCGCCCAGACCACGACGTAGTCCGCGAACGTCCCATTACCGATCCAGCGCTTGGCGCCGTTGAGAATCCAGCCGTCGCCGTCGCGGCGTGCGACCGTCCGCATGCCGCCGGAGACGTCCGAGCCACCTTCCGGTTCGGTCAATGCAAAAGCCCCAATCTTCTCCATGCGGATCATGGCAGGCAGCACGTTCTTCTTCAGATAGTCGGAGCCGAAGGTCCGGATCGAACCGGTCGCGAGCCCCGAATGAACGCCGTAGAATGTCGAGTGTGAGGGATCGACACGACTCATCTCCAGTGCGATCCATCCGGTCAGCAAACTACGCGCACCCTCGTCGGGGAGTTTGACGATGTCGAGCGCGGCAAAGCCGGGCAGGAGATCGAACTGGAATTCCGCGGAGGCCCAGGCATCGTTGGCGCGCGGCGCGATCTTGTCCTCAAAGAAGCGACGCACCTTGGCGACGGTCTGCTGCTCCTGTTCGGTCAGCAGGCTTTGAAAATTGTAGAAATCACTGGGAAGTTGCTCGAGGGTCATTGCAGATATCCCAACTGGACTGGTTGATAGATCGAGTGACTACGCAACGGCTTTCTTCTCTCGCAGTTGAGCGATTGTGGCGTCGTTGTAGCCAGCTTCGCGCAGGATCTGGTCGGTGTGTTCTCCGAGCGCAGGAGGCTTCCGCGGCGGCACCTTCCTGGAGCCGGTGACAAAGAACGGGCTGTTGACCGTCATCAACGTATCGCCCTCGAATGGAATCAGAACTTCCGCATCAAGCGCCTGCCTGTCGCTTGCCACCTGATCCATCCTCGAAACGGCCTCGAACACCAGGCCGTTTTCCCTGAACAATGCTTGCCAGCCGGCGCTGTCGCGGGTGGCGAAAGCCGCGTCAAGTATCGCGATCAGGTCGCGCGAGTTCTTGGAGCGCGAGGCGCGGTCGGTGAAGCGCGGATCGGCGACCAGTCCCTCGTTGCCGATGCATTTGGCAAGGATCGGAAAATGCTTGTCTTCGTTCACTAGTGCCAGAAGCAGCCATCCACCGTCGCGGCACTGATAGTAGCAGGAGAGGGCGTTGAAGCTGTGCTCGCGCGGCGGGCGGGGCTGAAAGGTCGCGCCGCACAGAGCAGCTTGCGTCCATACGCCGTTGGCCCACATGCCGTTGGCGATCAGCGACGATCCGACATGAGCGCCACGGCCGGTTTTCTCCCGCTGATAGAGCGCGAGCATGATCGCGGCGAACAGCGAAACTCCCGAAGGATGATCGCCCATGCCGCTCAAAGCGCGGGCCGGTGTCGCCCCGGCGTTCGGCACGACCTGATCCATCAGGCCGGAGCGCGCCCAATAGGCCGTGAGATCGAAGCCCGGTTTACCGGCCTCGGAGCCGGTCTCGCCGTATCCGGTAAACGATGCATAGATCAGTCGGCCGTTCAGCGCGGAGAGAGTTTTATAGTCGATGCCCAGCTTGTTGCGGATCGCCAGCGGCTGGTTGGTGATGAAGACGTCGGCGTCCTTGATCAGCCTGTGAAGAATCTCCTGTCCTTCCGCTGACGCCAGGTTGAGCGCAAGGCCGCGCTTGTTTCGGTTATCGAGAAGCCACGCATAGTTGTGTTCGGATTTCGGCATGCCGGGATTACGGGTGACATGCCGATAAGCATCGCCTATCCCGGGCGGCTCGATCTTGATGACATTCGCGCCAAAGTCACCCAGCATCGATCCCGCGACAGGGGCTGCGATAAAGCTACCGCAGTCAATGACTTTCAGCCCTTCGAGAATGCCGGTCATGAGTCTTCTCCCGAAATTGCGACAATGCTTCAGTCTGAGTAATTGATTTGCATAACCGATCCGGACGACGCACCGGTGCCGCCCGTTCGAGCCTCAGCCAAGGCTGGTCTGATCTCCATCGACAGGAATGGCCTGGCCGGAAATGTTCCGGCCCGCATCGCTGACGAGAAGCACGGCGAGCGCGGCGACATCTTCCGCGGTCACTCCGCGTCTTAGCGATATGCGCTGGAATGCGCGCTCCTGAAGTGCTTCGTAGGAGATGCCCGCTGATGCCGCTTTCTCGCGCATGACGCGCTCGACGCGCGGACCCTCCACCATTCCAGGCTGGATGGCGTTGACACGAATGCCAAGCGGGCCAAGCTCGATCGACAGCGTCTTCGTGAACCCGATGATCCCCCACTTGGCGGCCGCATAGGCGGCGCGCTTGGGATAGCCGAGCCGCCCGCCGATCGACGACATATTGACGATGCTGCCGCCTCCGGCATCGCGCAACAGCGGGATTGCCCGTCGCGCGCAGAGAAAATGCCCGTCGAGGTTGACGGCGATCGTACGCTGCCAATCTTCAAGGGACAGCTCTTCCGCCGGCAAGGTTGGCCCGGAGATTCCTGCGTTGTTCACCAGAATATCCAGGCCGCCGAACTGCTGCTCGACCTGATCGAACATGACATCGACCTGCGCTTCATCCGACACATCGGCGGGTATCGCGAGACCCTTGCCGAACGCCGACGTGAACGTGTCGAGTGCCGTGGTATCGACATCGCAGACCATGCAGCGGGCGCCGGCGGCGATCAGCCGTTCGGCGATGACGCGGCCGATCCCGGACGCTCCGGCTGTCACGAGCGCCCGTCGACCGTTGAGGAGGGCACTCATGCCGGCTTCTCATCTTTGGCGTTGACAGCAGCCAGCGCATGCAGGATCGCAAGCTGTGAATCATCGCGCCTGCGCTCCATGTCCGGAATGGATGTGCGTCCGAACGAAGCCGCAGCCTGGTCGATAATGCGCCGCTGGAGTTTCTCGTCGAGCTCGACCTGGAGAATGACCTTGAACGAATTGGCCATGTTCTTGCCGAGGTGCTGGAAAAAAGATTCCAGTCCTTTCGGTCCGCCGCCCATATGAAACGAGCTGAACGGACCGTTCACCGCCCATCGAAGGCCAATCGAACTCGTGACGATGTCGTCAAGTTCGTCGACGGTCACGACGCCCTCCTGCACAAGATAGCAAGCCTCCCGCATGATGGCGCGCTGCAGACGGTTCGCAACGAAGCCCTGAATTTCCTTCTTGAGAACGCGGGGGACCTTGCCGATCGCTTCGTAGAACGCCACTGCATCGGCGATGGCGTCAGGAGAGGTGCGATCTCCGGGCACAACCTCGACAAGCGGAATCAGGTGTGGAGGATTGAATGGATGGCCGACAAGCATCCGGCTGGCATCCTTCATCAGAGTCGCCTGTTCTGTGGCGGGCCGCGCGGAACTGGAAGACAACAGCAGCGCATGCTTCGGCACGAGCGGTTCGATCTGCGCCCAGAGCTGTTGCTTCCATTCCGCATTTTCCGGGCCGTTTTCCTGGATCAGGTCGGCACCGGTGATTGCGCGCTCGAGATCCGGCTCGAAACGCAGGTTCTTGTCGAGCCCTTCATGCGGCAGGCCGAGCGCTTTCAGCGTCGGACCGGCCTTCGTCAGCATCGTCCGGACGACCTTTTCGATATCCGGCTGCGGATCGTTGACGACGACATTGAGGCCATGGGCAAGAAAAAGCGCTGTCCACGATGCGCCAATCACACCGGCGCCGATGACGCATGTGTTCTTGTAGCGGCTCAGAATCGCCTGATGATCAACTGACAGTGGCATGACGTTCCCCTGATGCAGCCTTGGTTGGTTTATCCAGATAGTTGTAGCAAGGCTTGGCGCGGGCCAGCGTCAGATCCGTCAGGATGTGAGAGGCCCCGATAATTTCCCTGACGGGGAAGTCGGCCATTGGCGCGAGCGCGTGCGCGAACAATTCCAGCCTTGCCGGGCCAATCCATGCACCCTTGACGGTAATGTCGGTAATTTCGGTGCGCAAGAGTTCGCAGATGCGAGGCTCGCCAGCCGGCTTCGGGCTGTCATAAGTCCAGAGGATTTTCAGCATAAAGGTCGGCACACAGATCTCTCGTTTGGCTTCGTCGAGGTCCATCGCGCGATGCTTGTATCCCATGGTGGCTTGGGCAACGCGCAGGGTCCCGTAGTCCATGGTTCCTACGAGCGTGTCGGAGTCGACGTACAGCCGCGGCTTACCGAACACCTTTGGATAGGCACTGATCTCGCGACCAGATGCGAGTGCCGGCAGGTTGTCGAGATACATCGCATGCAGGTATTCACCCTTTTCTTCGCCCAGGCGTACCCGGATTGCCTGTCCGCATTCTGTGTAGTCGCCCAGGCCGGACGTATCGGGCATGCGCATGATTTCCCAGCGCACCAGCGGCTCGTCGATCTCCAGGGGTTCGGGAACGACAGCGCGGAGTGCCTCGATGTCGGTCCGATACAAAATGTTGAAGTATTCGCGGTTATTGAAGCGAAACGGTCCGCGCGGAAAGGCCGGTGCGCCGATCGGAGTTGTTAACTGTTTGACGACGTCCTTTTCCTTCATTGCACTCTCCCCATTGTGCGATGCCGAAAACTTGCTGGCGATCGGCTTATTTGTTTTGTTGAGTAGCCGCATCGCTTCAATCGACGATGCACATGACGCATTTAGACCGGCAAGGTGCGATCTGACCGATTGGAGGGTTACTTCAGGACATGCGCTTTGACACGAAACCCTTTTCTAAACTTTCGGTCGTCGATATCGTGTGCATGTAACTAGTCGGATCGTTTCGCTGCCAGAGTAGCGAGGACTTGCGGGCCGCTCTCAACAAAGATCCCGAATAAGGGGACGCAAGCCGAGCTATGGATGGAGGAAGTGAATGGTCAGGGTGAGCAAGCGTGTTTCGGACGGAGCCGGGACTGAACTCGTTCGCCGATGTCCGCCGGACTTCGATATGCGCATTTACTCACCGCATTCGATCGCAGCGCTTGTTGCCGAACTTGCAACGCAGGGGACACCGCCGGAAGCAGTGCTTGCAGGTACGGATATCGTTGCCTCACAGCTTGATGCCCATACAACAAAGGTATCTTACAGACAGCTCGATCTTGTGATTCGTAATGTGCTGGGCTTATCGACTGATCCCGCTGTCGCCCTGCGCGCGGGCCGTCGAATGCATATTACGGCTTACGGGATGTATGGCTATGCGCTGTTGAGCAGCGCGACGCAGGAGGAAGCGCGTGAATTCGGCGCCCGCTACATCCGGGTGGTCGGACCGTTCTGCGATTTCTCCGTGTCGCAAGACAAATCCACCGTTGCATTAACCTTCGAGCCGTTACATTGGCCGAATCCGACGGAAGATCTTCATCGCTTCGCGGTAGAGTTCGCGTTGTCGGCGCACTTGACTTCGACGGGAGATCGTCTCGGCCCGGCGTTCAAGTTCTCCCGCGTTCTGCTCGATTATGCGCCGCCGCCTCATGCCGGGATGTACGACGATCTATTTCAGTGCCCGGTGCTCTTCGCGCAGCCAAGTTGCGGTTATGAGTATGAACGAGATGACGGTCCGGCGAGGCTGGCGGACGCGCGAACCCATGCGATGGCGCGCGAGATGTGCGAGCAGCTTCTGGTTGACATTAACCGGTCTGGCGGCATCGCCGCGGACATCCGGCGAATTCTGATTGAGCATCCGGGAAAGTATCCGAGCATCGAGACGATCTCGGAGAAGCTCGGGATGTATCCCCGTTCGTTGCGGCGCAAACTGGAGGCTGAGGGGAATTCCTATCGTGATCTCCTGGCAGAGGTGCGCATGCGGCTCGCCATTGAATACCTGCGCAAGACACATATGACGAACGACGAGATCGCCACTCGGCTCGGCTATAGCGATGCGGCGAATTTCCGCCATGCGTTTGTCCGTTGGACGGGCAAAAGCCCGTCGGACTTCCGAAGCGCCGTGCGCACCTGAGTTCTGCAATCAGTTCATTTCGTCCGCAAGTCACCGGGAGAAGGGATCAATCGCACCTCCCGCGTGTAAAGCGGCAGCGCTATGCTTTGGGGATCATAGGTTTTCACCCCCAAAACTCGACCGCTGGCGCCGCGCAACCAGCGGTCTCTTTTTTTTGAGACTGCTGCGGCATAGCCGCTGGGTAACGCTCATGAGGGTGTCCGGAATTCACCCCGAGAACGAGTAGATTTGACCTTCCAATCTGCCGGGATTATCGGATAGCGTCTGTTTCCGATCAGCCGGCGCTCTTTCGAGACGTCAATACATCGCGCCAGATGGCATGTAAAAAGCCAGAGGAGAGCGGGATCGTGTATCGGCCTTCGCCCAATCTCATGCAGCGGGTGCATGGAGCTCACCGCATTGCGGCAGTTGTCGCCGTTCTCAGAGAGGATGGAGTGCCTGCGTCGCAAGCGTTGTCGGGATCCGGGCTCAAGGTATCGACTTTCAGGGCTGGCACCACGCGGGTATCCTATCAGCAGGTCGAAACTGTATTCCGCAACGCCATTCACCTCTCGAAAGATCCTGCCATTGCGTTCCGCGCCGGGCAGAAGATCAACGTGATGGCGTATGGGCTGTATGGTTACGCGCTCTTGAGCAGCCCGACTCGTGCCGAGGGGATCGATTTCACTACCAAGTACAGTCGCGTGCTTGGTGCGATCGCGGACGTCATCTTTTCGCGCGACGAGGATACGGCGACTTACGCGCTCGAGCCACTGTTGTCGCGAAACCATAACGACAATGTCTATCGGTTTGCGATGGAATTTGCATTTGCGGCTCTGATCACCCTTTGCAGGGATGTGTACGGCGGATCGTTCGGAATTTTGCGCCTGCGCGCGGCTTATCCTGCGCCCGCCCATGCCCGCATTTACAAACGCATGTTTCAATGCCCGATCAGTTTCGACCAGCCAAAGAACGAACTGGAATTCAACGCCGGCTGGATTGATCACCCGATGGTGAGGCCGGACCCGATCACGAATGTGATGGCTGCGGAAATGTGCGAGCGTTTTCTTGGCAAGGCGAAGGGATATGGCGGGGTCGCCGCCGATATTCGCCGCGCGCTGCTTGAACATCCCGGACGATTTCCAAGCATCGAAGCCATGGCCGCGGAGTTGTCCATCCATCCGCGTACGCTGCGCCGCAAACTGGAAGCGGAGCAGGTCACGTACCGTGATGTTGTCGCGGAAGTCCGCATGAAGCTGGCCGTTGAGTATCTGCGCAACACGCGCATGACCAACGAAGAGATCGCTGCGCGGCTGGACTACAGCGATGCTGCGAATTTCCGGCACGCATTCGCGCGCTGGACAGGCCGAAGCCCTTCAGACTTCAGGGCCGGTTGAGCGGCTACGGAGTTAGCCGAAAGGCGTACCGTTGTCCCAAATTCACCGGTCAAATGGTTCAATTGCACCTTTCCCGGCTTTGGAGCGCTGGCTAGCGTTTGTTCAGAAATCAAGCGGTGCGCGTAAGTGATCGTTCGCAATAGCGATCACGGGCGAAGACAAAGACTTGATGCTGAATGATGCGGAGATTCCGCAAAACCGGGGGACATTCTGACATGGGCACTGCAGCCAGTTCTTCACATCCGCCATCGCAGCTACTTCTCGCGCTCGAATTGCGCGGGCTTTGGGAGTTGCAGGCGTTCTTCGCCGCTTATCCTTTGCTGCGATACGCGCCACGCGGTGACGGACATCCTGTCCTTGTATTGCCCGGACTCGCCGCAAGCGACGTTTCAACGCGGCCGCTGCGGAGTTATCTGAAGGCGCAAGGATATGCCGCGCATGGCTGGAAGCTCGGCCCGAACCATGGTCCACGCCCCGGCGTGGAGGACGGCATTGATGCGCGTCTTGCCGAGCTTTCCGATCGCTATGGCCGCAAGGTGAGTCTGATCGGATGGAGTCTCGGCGGTGTCTTCGCGCGGGAGGCTTCGCGGCGCGCTGCTGAACGGGTGCGTCAGGTGATCACGCTCCCCCGTGGGTCGGTCAAAATCCCCCGGGTATGGTCACTTGAAACTCCCCCACTCGATAATCGCGGTCAGCGCCGCTGAACAGCGGTAGCCGATCAGGCAGGACGTTTATTTTCGGTCCCTTTAACCAGCAAGGGGCCGG